>CEOJ01025887.1_pt1 | contig 9605 bp, 6 predicted proteins | sample 530281 | NCBI WGS metagenome assembly CEOJ01 (sample SAMEA2619879, study PRJEB7988) | marine metagenome | isolation source: saline water (ENVO:00002010), including | reverse complement strand
TTTATAAAAGCTAAAATTATAAGACAATCAACAGGTCCTAAATCTTTCCCTTTTTCAGTGCTTTTATATAGTGATATAGGAATCGATACCAAACGAAAATCAGATAATGACCCAGCTATCCGAGATAAATTTTCGAATAGATTATTGTTTGTCAACCAGTTGATCATTGGCAGAAAATTCAATCGGAGATTATCGCTTGAGGTTTTACCAACGTTGATACATAGAAATCTTGTTCCAACAGCTCAAGATGATCATGACCTTGTCTCAGTTGGATTTGCTGGCAGGTTTAAATTATCTAATCGAATTTCGATCAACACTGATTTTTTCATTCCTGTAGGTGATAGAAATGATAATTATCAAAACAGTCTTGCCTTTGGAATAGACTATGAGACCGGTGGACATGTCTTTCAGATTATGATTGCAAACTCCCAAGGGCCATACGAGTATACATTTATAGAAAATGCAAATGGGGATTTCTCTTCAGGGACTCTCTACCTTGGTTTTAATATATCAAGAGCATTTACACTCGCTGGTGAAAACGAGAAACTCTGGTAATTCATTCGTATATCATAGAGACTGGATAAAACAACGATCTAGTCTAATTTTTTTGTTATTCCTGTCGTAATTAAGAACTCTTCCTTTTATGGTAATAGTTCTCCCAATTACACTATCAAATAAAGCGACCTCTAAATTTTCCATAAGGCAGAAAACATTATTATCAACAATAAGAGTATCATTACGATAGCTGTTAGCATTCCCGATAAATTGTATGAACTCAAAGCGATAGCTATCCCTAGCAAGTTCGGGATCCATTTCATGCTCCCACTGGAGTTCTCCTTTATCAAAAAATTTGATTGCTTCTTCATTTTCCCAGTCAGGCCAGATTTTATCTTCAAAAAGAATTGCCCACATTGCCAGAAATATTATTGGGATCAATGGTTTAACCATTTTCCAGGTATACTTATAACGATCAATCATAGTTTGATTACAAAATCATTCGCCAATAATTTTTACCAACACTCTTTTTTTTCTTCGACCATCAAACTCACCGTAAAAAATTTGCTCCCATGTACCGAAATGTAGTCGACCTTCCGTAATGGCAACGACGACCTCTCTCCCCATGATCTGACGTTTGTGATGAGCGTCACCGTTATCCTCTCCAGTAAGGTTATGATCATAACGAGATAGCGGCTCGTGAGGAGCGAGTTTTTCCAGCCAGGATTTGTAGTCACGGTGCAATCCTGATTCATCATCGTTGATAAAAACAGATGCGGTAATATGCATTGCATTCACAAGACATAGACCTTCCTTGATTCCACTCTCATTGACTGCCATCTCCACATCATGAGTAATATTAATAAAGTCCATTCTCTCTTCAATATTAAACCAAAGCTCTTTGTGGAAAGATTTCATGATATATCCTCTGTGTTGATTAAAATTTTATGTTTTACGAACTAGCTTTTGCGATATAAATAGGATGACATAATAGAATAAATAAAAATGTAATAGCGCTAAAATAGCTGATACAATGATGTACCAAGGCCATGGACCAAAATAATCTAAAACTGTATCAACCGGTGGTTTACCTGATATCCAGAAATAATTTGCATCTAATAATAGGTTTACGGGAATGGTTATAAGCATAAACATTAGTAAAGCCATGAAAGAAACATAGATGCTTTTTTTTCGAGGTCTAATATCATAAACGAAAGTTGCATATAATATCCCAATAATCATCAGTTGGTGACTTAACCAATATCTAATGAAATGGAAATGAGGGAATCCCTGAAGAATATCTGGAGTGATTACAGCGTGGATAACAGTAAGACCCCAAAAGAATACTATTTCATAGGCCAGATAGCTTCGAAAAACCAATACAATCAGCACCAAGAGGTTTGCGGTTCTACATAAATGGAAAGGAAGATGTAGCTTAGAACTGTATGTTCCACCAAGTAATTCTAATACCAACCAGCTCACATAGCCAGATGCAACCAAAACACCTATTATAGATCCGAAAATATGCTGCTGTTTTTCCGATAGATAGTTTTTTGCATAGTACGGTATTAGGAATGATAGAATAAAAAAGATCAGAATAGAGAGAATGTGATCGATTCCCATAAAAGTAAATGGCACCGTTTCATCATACATGTATTCGGCTATATTCTTTGACATAAGGTGTATTAAAAAAATGTTTTGGTCTTTAATTTAACATATTATCATGTCGCCAATACATATTAATATCATTAGACAATTTTGAAATAACTCACTAAACAAAGTCAGAAAAACTATGAAAAATTTCCAAAAAATATTCTATTCAATTTTCGCAATATATGTTTTTTCCTGCTCAAGTGAAAATCTAGATGCACCATTTAAGGTAAGCTCTCCTAACAATTCATTGATCGCTACAGTTAGTCTGGATAGTGGCTTACCGTATTATTCATTAACATTTAATGGTACCCCTATTGTAGATCGATCTAGGTTAGGGATAAAAACAGATAAACTAATATTCTCAGATCAGTTAGAGGTTATCAAGGTAAAAAGAAGATCGAAGGATAAGAGCTGGAAACAAGTATGGGGTGAACAAAAAATTATTCGTGATAATCACAATGAGCTTGAGCTAACACTTTTGTGCAAAGTGGAAAAAAATAAAATGATCTTGAGATTTAAAATTTTTGATGATGGCATTGGTTTTCGGTATGAGGTTCCAAGACAGAATCAGCTATCAGAATTTACAATCTTAGATGAGCTCACCGAGTTCAACCTCTCAGAAGATTCGCCTTCTTGGTGGATTCCTGCGTATGCATACCGTAGGTATGAGTTTTTATATGCAAAAACGCTTATTAGTGAAATATCTAGAGATAAATTTTCTGAGCTTGTTGAAAATCTAAATGGACCAAGAATTGGACCAGAGGCCGTTCAAACTCCTTTTACTACACAGAGAAAAGATGGTACGGTTGTGACAATACACGAAGCAAACCTGGCCAATTATTCCAGTATGGCACTAAAAGCTACGGGTACAAAGAATTTAGAGTGTGATTTATTCCCGTGGTCTGATGGAACCAAGGTAAAGACCTCCGCACCGATGAAAAGCCCGTGGAGAACTATTATTGTGGGCGCAAGTCCTAGTGATATTGTTATGTCCACTCTTACGCTCAATCTTAACGAACCCAATAAATTATCGAACACGAGCTGGATCGAGCCTGGAAAATATATTGGTATCTGGTGGGAGATGATCGGAACAAACCAATCAACATGGGGATCAGGTCCACACCATGGTGCCAAAACAGAAAAGGTAATGAAATATATTGATTTTGGATCAGAACATGGTTTTGACGGTGTCTTAGTTGAAGGGTGGAATAACGGATGGGATCAGAACTGGTGTTGTAATGGAGAGGGTGAGGATTTTGGTTTTTATCATCCACATCCTGATTTTGATCATAAACTTGTGCGCAATTATGCAAAAGAAAAGAATATCAGAATCGTGGGTCACCATGAGACGGGTACGCAGATAGAGAACTATGAAAGTCAACTTGATAGCGCGTTTGCCTATTGCAAGAGGAACGGGATTCGTGTAGTGAAAACAGGTTATGTCAATGACGGAAGTAAAAATATTAAAAGAACAGGAGCAGATGGGAAAATCTATAAAGAGTGGCACCATGGTCAGTATATGGTGGAGCATTTTCGAAAGGTACTTGAAACAGCCGCGAAGTATGAGGTCAGTATTGTTGTGCATGAGCCCATCAAGGATACTGGGTTAAGGAGGACTTATCCAAACATGGTTTCCAGAGAAGGTGCAAGGGGACAGGAGTTTAATGGCTTTATGGGTATCAACGACAACAATAAACCAAATCACACTACTATTTTACCATTTACTAGATTGGTATCAAGCCCGATGGACTATACCTCTGGAATTTTCAATTTAACTGAATATCGTTATTTTGCACCTGATAATAGAAAAATCAACCTTAATCATCAAATACCAAGTACCATATCCAAGGAGTTGGCGCTCTATGTTGTAATCTATGCCCCAATACAAATGGCTGCAGATCTACCAGAAAATTATACGGGTCATCCTGCATTTCAGTTTATTAAAGATGTTCCAACAGACTGGGAACATTCTATCTGTGTTGATGGAGAAATCGGAGAGCATATAACAATGGTTCGTAAGGATATTGCTAGCGATGACTGGTATCTAGGATCTATTTCAAATGAAAAAGGTCGAGAACTCCTTATAAGCCTGAGTTTTCTAGATTCTGATAAAAAATACAATGCTACTATTTATAGGGATCCAGAATCAGGTGGGTGGAAGAAAAGGCCTGAAGAGGTTGTGATTGAAAATCGCTATGTAGACAGTAGCACCGAGCTCAATATCATCCTTCCTCCAGGAGGAGGACAGGCAATCAGGTTTACGCCAGAGGGGTAGAAATCTTATTTATTATTAGATAAAAACGGGCGGTAAAAAGTGCCCCTAAATTTATCATAGACTCCTGACCCAAGGCCAGATTTATCGGGCGACTGGTTTGTCTGAGTCATCAGAAGTCCAACAATTTTTCTTTTTGGATCGATCCAAAAGTTTGTTCCTTCATATCCGCCACCTTGCAAAAGTCCAGAATCTCCCTTGCCATGTTGCTTTAGAATATTTCCGGTAATAAAAATACCAAAGCCGGTGCTTATCCCGTGCTCATCTTCTCTTTCAATATTTGAGAGCATATTTCTCAAAGTTTTTTCATCGAGAAATCTTTGATCATTTAGCTCACCATTATTTAATATGATCCGAAGGTAATCCGCGTAGCTGTCTGTCGTTGCGAGCATGCCCTCACCTCCAAGAAATAGTGGTTGAATTGGGTCATACTTTGGAACATTACGGCCCATGATATCCAGCTCCCCTGGTTTTGCAAGTCTCAGATAACCATCTCGACCTGTTACAGCAGGAATTAGTTTTTTGTTTTCAGGAAGTTTATATTGAAAGTTAGGAATGTTAAAAGGCTCAGTTATACGTTCACTCACTAATTGATCCAATGTTTTTCCTGTCGCTCTTTCAGCAACCAGTCCTAATACGGTTGTGTTCAGACCATAGTGGTATCTCTCGCCGGGGTGTTGAATGAGCGGCATATTTGAAAGGATTTGTATTAGATCTTCACTGTCAGCTGCTGTTGTAATATCTGCTTTATAGGAAAGAGAGTCCAGACAATAAATTTCTGTGTCAGCATAGTAGAATCCTGCTGTGTGATTTACTAGGTGACGGACACGCATAATTGAGTCTGTATCAGCTAATATTATAGGGCAGGCATTGCCTTTATCTAGCATCTCAGCTGTAGAGACAAAATCCGCATTAGTATATTTGCTCAACGATATTCCCTTAGACGATTGAGCTACTTGTAAACCGGAAAACTCAGGGATATAGTCTGTTACTGGGTGGTTAAGGTCAATGATATTTTCCTCAACTAGATCCATAATAATGGTAATGGTAACAATCTTACTCATAGACCATATTCTGAGCCAGGTATCCTTGGTTACTTTTAATTCTGGGAATAGGTCTTTGTTAACTGAGCTATATTGATAGAGAATTTCTCCATCTATATTTTCAATATGCGCATATAAAAAAGGGTAGGAGCTGTTAGAGGTATACTGATCAAGTATCTGATCTAGTTCTTTTTTATTCTTTATCAGATTGGTTGTATCTGAAGATACTTCACAACCCCCAGATAATAGAATTATTATCCCAGCAAATAGGGTAATAATTCTATTTATCGTCACTTTTTTCAGATAAGTCCTTAGATTATAATCTTGTTTTAATAATTTTCTTCGATATTAATATTTTATTTTAATAGTGTCATTTTCTTCGTTTGAATAAAACTATCACCCGCCTTTAACTGATAGAAATAGATACCGCTTGGGACCTGAACACCAAATTTATTTGCACCATTCCATATCACACGATATACCCCCGAACTTAGATTCTCATCTTGCATTTGATACATTTCCTCACCAAGAATATTGTATATCTTGAACATCACCTCCGACTGTTCCGGAACAGAAAATTCTATCGTTGTTTCTGGATTAAATGGGTTTGGGTAGTTATTTTCTAATCTAAATTTCTCTGGCTGTAGAGCACTGCCTTGGTTATCGGTAGCCAAGGTCCACCCGCGATGCATTTTAAGCATGTCTAAATACACAGGACCAGTATTTACAGAATTCTGAATGTACATTACACCAGCTTGAACAATTGTTGCACCTTCTGGAACCGTTCCTTCAACACCGAAATGGTGCCACTCGTTCTCTGTAAAGCTCGAGCCTTTTATATGTGTAGAGTCTATGGAAACCATCGTCATTTCATCATCAAAGTATTTGGCATAGATTGCGATATCGCAATCTACATCTCCAATGAAATCATCTTCATGACTCATTGCATGAGCAGTGACACTGAGGTGAGTTCCTGATGTAATTGCATTATTTCCTTGAAAATTTTGAAACAAAGATGCATCGTTATTAGTTCCACCTTGTCTCCAAATTTTTGGAGAACAAACTCCTTCAAAAGCGCTAAATATATCGCTACTATTGAAAATTGTTGATCCAGTATATGTAAGTTCGACTCCTAATTCTTGATTATATTCCCATCCATTAAATTCATTTTCGAACCCACCATTTACCATAATGTTTGGAGGGCCACACATAGAGGAAGGATCAAAAAGTTCCCCTGGAAGAGGAGGCTCTTTTTGCCACATATCCGTTGGGAAAGTGTAATCTCCCCACATGCAATTATCGTCTGCATTCTGATGCATGTACCTAGCGCGAGAGCGTCCGTTTCCAAATCCACCACCTTCCTCAACATGTCCCAGGTCATCATTCTTGAAAGCCCATGCATAAATAGAGTGCCACGGGTTAGGGCCATTGAGGCTTACTGTAACCGAATATGTTCCATCTCCATCTGGATCGGTTGCGTAGAACAATGGTCCATCACCAAAACCGTTAAATAGGTTTGACCATCTATCTTTTGGCGCAACAAATACAGAGTCAGTCAATGGATCAAAGCCATCGGCTGTAGCACCTGTCATATCCACAGAGTAGGTTACTCCAACGGTTTGCCCTGCAGGAATAACTCCCCCAGCGGGAAGATCATAATAGCCCTCAAGAGGCCTTGTCAATACTTCTCCAGGTTGATCATTTAAGCTAAAAAACCTGTTTCCAGCACCATATACTGGTGAGTCTTCATAACCTATATATCCAAAAAGCTGACCATACACAGACTCAAGACCTGCTACTGATGCTTCGCTGAGGTTCATAAAATATTTATACTCAATTCTAGCAGATGGCGTATTGGTCATAGCGACCGCGGCAGAGAAAAGGTTAGTACCTGGAGTTCTAACTAGCTCTATACCAGGGGACTCTGGTGGATATAATGTTGTATCATCAGCCCAGCCATTAAAATCACCTCGTAGAAACATTCCATCTCCGTTTGCAACGCTAAAGACGGGCATCCCGCTTAGTCCCTCTTCATTGAGCCACTCGGTCATATCAACCTGGAATAAAACTGTTTTGGTTAGAAAACCACCGCCGCCTGGTGGATAATTATTGTACCACTTCCAAGAGAGGGTTGTGTCTGAGGATATTGTTACGGATCTATTATCTATACTTTCCCAATCTTCTCCCGCTCGAAACTTATACTCAATATCATGAACCTCGCCTGTTGCAAACGTAAAGTGTCCTGACCAAAACTCTGAATTACCTTCTTGAGATAGGTTTACGGGAGCATCACCCCAACCATTAAATGAACCAGCGACTCTCATTGGAGTAGTAGCAGGGTCATAGTTTGGAATGTTAAAGGTGTTGACCCTGAACCATACATCGATTGAGTCCGTTGGCATGTAGGGAGGTGTTGTGTTTGAGTTGTAGAAAAATAGCTCCGTAGCCATGTCCTCGAGTCCAACAGTAAGCACACGATTGGGAGTGCTTTCCCAGGCTTCATTACCAAGTTCATCAACCGGACAAATTTTAAAATCATAGGTCCCTGTCCAGAGCTCTACGGTAAACTCCCAATAGTCTCCACCGACATTTGTTGCAGAGCACTCTGTGCAATTCTGCCATCCGTTAAAGCTACCTCTTATTTGTACATCATGGGTTGAGTCGGTAACTGCCGTTGTCGATGTATTAACGCGGAAGGTGACACTAACAAGTTCTGAGGGTGCTGGAGTAATATCATTAAAGTATTTCCATGCAACGGTTGTATCAGAACTGACCGTGAGCAAACGATTTGGGTCATTCTCCCATGTTTCGCCAGCTTTAAATTTGTAGGTTATAATATGTGTGGTCGCGGGGTCTCTTGTAAAGTGGCCTGACCAGAAATCGGTCTCACCTTCTCTAGTAAGCTCAGTACCATTCCATCCCTCAAATGAGCCAGCTACTTTCATTGGTGTTGTTGTTGGATCATAACCTGGGATACCTGCTGTATTGACTCTGAACCAAATATCAATGCTATCTGTGGCTGTATAAGGTGGTTGATCACCATTCTCCCAGTAGCAGGTGATTGTAGTATCGTTTGCTGATACAGTGATAGATCTATCTGTTATATCTTCCCAGCCATCTGTACTGGTCAGGTTATCTATTGCAACAAACTTGAACTCATAGCTACCGGGGTCCAATGAACCTGTGTATGTATAATAATCACCGCCAATAGAGGAGAGAGGCATATCACTACCTGCCCAGTTGTTGAAATTACCCCTTAAGACTATCGAATGTGTACTATCTGTAACGGCACCTGCGGTTGACATATTGAGGTTAAATGTCACACTGCTTGCAAACATAACGTTCGCAAAAATTGAAATAAAAAATACAATTACCTTAACGCTTAAATTCATTGTTGATCCCTCTTGTTATGATTATTTCTAATAAATTTTTATTCAAAATGATCCGAATATTACAAAAATCTTTGGACTGGCCCATAGCTATAGTCTTATTCCTATACTCAGCTGCTGTGTCGCTCCTAAAAATTTCAGTGACTCGAATGAGTAGTCAATGTTGATCGGTTTACTAACTAATTTTGAAAGACTAAGTCCCAGGCCAAAAGAATATTCGCTTACCCTGTCTGTTAGATATAAAGATCTGTAGCCCGTCCTTAATGATAGTAGTCCATTAAGAATACTAAACTCAAGCCCCGTATTTAAATAGCTGTTGTTATCATTCGGATGGCCTGAGTCTATGGCCCATGTAATTCCACCGATATTAGGAAATAATTTTTCTCCAGATATACCAACTCGTAGTAGCAATGGCAGATCAAAATGATCTGTTGAAATATTCCCTGTCGTGTTTTCATTATTACCCTCTAGATTTTCATTTATATCCACTGGAACAATTAGATCATCTCCAGACATCTGCATCTTTGGTCCAAAGTTTGAGATACTTGTCCCTAGTCTGAACCCAAATGGGGTGTCGAACAAGGTACCAATATCGATAGCAAAACCTGCAGCGTGGTTGCTTGCGATCGACTCTCGGATGAGTTTCAGGTTACCTCCAATAGAAAATTTATCTGTCAAACTTCTGGCATAGGCCAAGCCAATAGCTAAATTACCTGCTCGGTATGTTTCTCCAGTGTCCTCATTTCCATATCT
>CEOJ01030821.1_pt1 | contig 9615 bp, 5 predicted proteins | sample 530281 | NCBI WGS metagenome assembly CEOJ01 (sample SAMEA2619879, study PRJEB7988) | marine metagenome | isolation source: saline water (ENVO:00002010), including | reverse complement strand
TGAGGTATTCTGTTGGCGATACTGTTGCTGTGGGAGAAACAGTGGCTATAGGAGAATACACAATTGCTGGAGGACAAACTGAAACTGTCAATATCAAAGCACCATCTTCTGGTACTATTTACCAGATGTACGTTGTTGAAGATCAAGTCATTACCTCTAGGGATACTGTATGGTTTGTAGTGGTAGAGGATAATGAAAGATTCACCAATGAAGATGAGTATGAAGCTAAATTCAAGAACAACGAACCATTTGATGAAAATGGCAATCCAAGTTTAATCATTGGTAGGTCTACTGATCCAATGGATGCGGACACAGACAATGATGGTTTGATTGATGGAATAGAGGTATTCGGTTGGGAAATTTTAGTAGTTAATCGTGGAGTTGAAATCACTCTAGTAGTTTCTGACCCAGGGCTTCCTGATACCGATGCAGATGGATTATCAGATTTTATTGAATACTCCTCACTTTGTGATTCCGGTTCAAACGCTTCAAACCCAGATACTGATGGTGATGGTTTAGATGACCAGTTCGAAGCTACAGGTGGTGGCGGTACACTACAGTGGCCATTAGGAGGCGGCGAAGCATACACTACAAGCCCTTGTGCCTTTGATACTGATAATGATGGTCTTGAAGATGGAGAAGAAGTTATTGTCGGCAAAGACGGATTTATGACTCACGCGAATAATTCTGATACAGACGGAGATGGCCTCAAAGATGGTAATGAGGTATTGTATATACCGAGGCCTTTCCAAGAGGCGACACATCCATTAGTCAATGATACTGATTTCGACGGGATGTTAGATGGATGGGAAATGCAAGTACAATCTGAAGAAGACAATACCAATTCGCACAGTTTGTGGGTTGCTACAAGTAGTTGGAATATTCCTAACTGTGTACCTACTCAAACCAATAATTGTGCAAAGAGTCCTGGCGGCTACATGTGGATAAATACGTTGGGAGGTTTTGTTCAACAAAAGCAATTTGAAATTCATGAAATGAATCTTACGGGATTCAGCGTTCCAAATAATCCTCTGTGTGATTGTAATGGTAGATGGGCCCTAGATCCTTCAGAGGCAAGTGCTATTGCTAGATTGCCTGATGCAGTGTATGATATCGATAACGATTCCCTGTTAAACGGTGCTGAAGCGCCAGATAAATGGAATACTAATCCAGTTGACAAAGATTCTGATGGCGATAAGTTGTTTGATGGCTGGGAAGTAAAATATTCGCAATATGCGATTGAATCCGGTTTAGTTGACAATGAAACACTTTCTGCCTATGGAGCTAGAGGTGTTCTTGACCCTTCAATGATTGATAGTGACTTAGATGGTATAGAAGATGGTGAAGAAGATCCGGATAATGATGGTTTGAATCGAACAGGTTTGATTAAGCGATATTGTCCTAGTTACAATGACTCATCATTCTCTGACTGCAATATAGATCCTGATACTCCTGATGGAGCCGAATTCTATCAAAATTTAGCAAATTATACTAATTTTGAAGAAATGCAGAATAACACAAATCCGGTATCAAACGACACTGATGGCGATAAGTGGAACGATGGGCCAGAAGTTTATTTCCAAGACCATGACGATGATGGAATGGCTACAGGATGGGAGTACCATTTTGATTTCGATCCATATGATGCCGCCGATAGAATGTTTGACACGGACGGAGATGGTCATGTGAATTATTGTGAATATAAGTGGGATACCAATCCAAGAGATCCGACAAGTTTCCCGGGTCAAGGAGAATTATGCGACCCTTTCAGTGAATGAGCACAATTAAAGATAAACTTCTTGAGTATTCTATGTCACAAAATATCATGTCATCCAAGTTGCTGTCCCTAATGACAGTGTTGTTTTTGACATTAATCGTAATCATGCCGACAAATTCTGTGGCAACTGATAATTCTGAATTTGACGAATTATTTGTTGAAATAGATACTCAAACCGGACAATTGTTTGAAAATTATATCAACATGTCTGGACAGTCTAGTATACCTGCATCTGAATTAATTTGGTCTATTAGTAATATCATCCCTTTCAATACTTTGAGCATTGCAGAAAGTAGTATTGTTTCATCAAGTACTTTTACTGATGTATATGTATACGATAATGTATATCACTGGAATTTGTCAATTCCAGTTGATGATTTGAATTGTACTTGCAAATTCTCTATTGCGGCACCAAATTATGCTGCCGTTGAAGAAGATTCGGTAGTAATTTTTGCTGGACGCAATAATCACTTCTCGGTAATTAATTATCAACCATCCTTCCAGAATCTTGAAGATGTAGATTCTGAATTGTTACTATATGAAGTCATAGTCCCTGGAACTAATGATTTTATGATTGCTGATATTGATAATATTATGTTTAAAGCAGAAATATGTCAGTATGGTGGTATCTCCTGTGTTTCAGAAACAAAGCAAGTAGTGTTGAATCATAGTATTCAGAGTGATGGTACATTTGTGGTAGAAATAAATCAGCAATTCTTGGAGCTTGATGATGGCAATTGGTATTTTGAAATATATTTACGAGATTCATATCTTAGATTATCTAATGTCGATCAAAAAGTTTTGACATTTGACACCATGCCTCCTCAGGTGGAAATATTAGGTACTAATAACGCAACTGAAATGGATTTAGAAGTATTTGCAGTTAACATCGATGATGGGTATGATAGTTCACTTGTTGCACTTACTTGGACCATTACCGAACCGAGTGGTATAGTTCGTGGATTGAGCGCAGATGAATTTGTATCTAATTCAAGTGTAAAGGTTGAATTCAATCAGTCTGGTGTTTGGAATATTTCTGTATTAGCAATGGATTCCGTTGGATTTTTCACAAAACAATATCATGAAGTCCTCATCGAAAATATTGCTCCAGAGATTTCTCTTCAGGTGTCCACTATTGAATCAGAAGATAGTGGAAAAATTGTAGCAACTACTTCACAATCATGGTATATCGATGCATCAATGACTCAAGATACATCTAACGACGTTGAAAACTTAGTATTTCAATGGATAGTTGATGATGATATAATTCATACTGGCAAGAATTTAACAAACGCAAATTTTGTCAAATCTGGTAATTACGATGTAATTTTGGTAGTCACAGACAACGACGGACTTTCTACCCAATCGACAATACAAATTGTCATTGAGTCGGAGTCGGATGAAACAAGTGATGGAGTAAGTATCATACTAGTATTGTTTTGTGTGGTTTTAATCGGTCTATCATTGATATTATTGGTAAGGTTTAGTAAAGATGAAAACTCTTTCAACTTACCTAAGTGGGGTAAATGATTCAACCAAGGTTTGAATAAGATAAAACAGGTGGCAGTACTATGTTTGCAGAGATGTTTGCTCAGTTGGGAGATATGCCCAAACCAATCCCTAATGATGAAATTAGGGATAGACAGAGTACGCTATACAGTACCTTAGATAATGATGACTTACTGATTCTATGTGCTTCACCTGAAACGATCCATTCAAATGATGTCCATCACCCTTACAGAACTCAAAGTAATTTGTTATATTTGTCAGGTTGGTTAGAACCTGATGCAGTGATGTGTGCACTAAATAATGATGGCAAATGGGAAACCCATCTGTTTGTTCAACCAAAAGATACACTTAAGGAAATATGGGAAGGAAGAAGACCAGGCGTTAAAGGGGCTGAAGAAAATTGGCCAATTGATTTTGCTCATTCTGTCGACGAACTTAAGGGTAAATTGTCAGAATTTATTTCCCAATCATCTAGAATAATGCATAGAATGGGTGTAATGTCTCATGTCGATGATTTAGTTGTTGAAGCGATAAAGAAGCGGGATAGAGCCCGCCAAAAATTGGGCTCTGGACCAATATCTATTGAAGATCCCAGCAATAGGATTGCTGAGATGCGCATGATTAAATCAGATTCAGAAATTGCTCAGATGAAATTTGCCTCAGATGTTTCGAGTTTAGCACATATTGCAGCAATGAAACATGGTGGCGGCGGTAATTCAAAAGAAAACCAATTACAGTCACTCATTGAAGGGTTCTTTAGGTACGCAGGTACATCTGGTTGGTCTTATCCATCAATAGTCGGAAGTGGTGAAAATGCAACTATTTTACATTACAAACAGAATGAAGATTACTGTAAAGACGGAGAAATTGTATTAATTGATGCAGGTGCAGAATTTAGAGGCTATGCAGCAGATATAACTAGGTCATGGCCAAACAATGGTCAATTTACTGATGCTCAAAAGGAAATCTATCAGATTGTTCTAGATGCACAAATGGCTGCTATCGATGCTTGTGTTGTAGGTAATCCATATAATGCACCACATGAAGCTGCTAGAAAGGTACTAGCCGAAGGATTGATTCAATTGGGAGTTATCACACAAGGCTTGGATGATGCTCTAGACTTAGATGCTGGACAATTGAAAAATTGGTACATGCACAATACAAGTCATTGGATTGGTCTTGATGTTCATGATGTTGGGGTTTACTTGCCAAATGGTGAGCCAAGATTGCTTGAAAATGGTATGTGTTTGACAATAGAGCCAGGTTTGTATTTTGGAGCATGGAGGCCTGATGTCGAATGTCCGGAAAGATATGCAAATATTGGCATCAGAATAGAGGATGACATTCTTGTAACCAACGAAGGTCCTGTGGTACTTACCGATATGTGTCCAAAAACAATTGATGAAATAGAATCAATAGTAGGAACTTCAAATTAGGTGAGAATATGAATTGGCAATCTATACTCCAGCGACAGCAAGGTTGGACTAAAGAGGAGGCTGATTTGTTTAGATTGTCCATTGATGAGGCTACTGAACTCTACAACAACGCACCACTACATGAGTTAACTATGGCAGCAGATAATCGGCGAAGACAATTATATCCAGATGGGATTGTGACATATTTAGTTGATAGAAATGTCAACTACACCAATGTATGCACAATTAACTGCCAGTTTTGCTCGTTTTATCGTCCTCCAGGTCATGCTGAAACATATACCCAATCTTACAAAGAAATTTCAGATAGAATTAGAGAACTTGAAGAAATTGGTGGTTCTAGAATATTAATGCAGGGAGGAGTCAATCCAGAACTAGAATTCATATGGTACATTGATTTGATTAAATTTCTAATTAGTGAACATCCTAATATTGATTTAGATTGTTTCAGTCCTATTGAGATTGAAGGGATTGCAGAAGTTTCAGGTATGAGTACAATTGAGGTTTTACAGCAACTAAAGGATGCAGGTTTGCATGGCCTCCCTGGTGGTGGTGCAGAAATGCTGGTAGATGAGGTAAGAAGTGATATATCTCCAAAAAAAGGTAGTCCAGAGAACTGGCTAAGAGTAATGGAAGAAGCCCAATCATTAGGATTGACAACTAGTGCCACTAATGTTTTTGGTTTTGGAGAATCTTTGCGCCAAAGAGTTGAACACATGGCCAAAATTCGTGAGTTACAAGATTCATCGATTGACAAATATAATAATGGATTCACATCATTTATTGCTTGGCCAGTCCAACTTGAATCAAATTCATTTGGGAAGAGAAATCGAGGACAAAATAAATTTGTTTTAGGTGCTGGTCCAACTGAGTATATTCGACATGTTGCAGTTTCTAGGTTATTCTTTGATAATATCTCTAGTATCCAAGCATCTTGGCCAACAATGGGCCTTGGAGTGGCACAAATGGCACTATTATCTGGTGCTAATGATGCGGGTTCCACAATGATGGAAGAAAATGTAGTATCTGCTTCTGGTACTAGTAAAATTTCAGCATCTGAAGTAGAATTACAAAATACAATCATTAGAGCTGGATATATTCCAGTCAAGAGAGATAGTGACTATAATTTACTAGAGACAGAAATTTTTGACGGGTTAGAAAAAGAATTAGCAGCGCCAGTGCCACAGCAATATTGATCGTTCAACTCAATGATAAAGGATGATTTGTCTCTGTTCTTCCAGAGTTAACTATAGCGTCCGTTACACAATATAAAGCAGGATGTTTTACTTTTAGTGGTTGAACCCACAGAAGTTCAGATAGATTTTCTCTTTCGATAATCACAACCATTTCCCAATGAATTCTAATCAATGGTGAGAAAATAGTTCCAGGCCAGTTACCTTTCGGGGCCGGTATTGTTGTCTTACCTGAAACAACATCTACAATTTCAGATTGCTGCATGATACGCATTGGTCTCAGGAATAGTCCACCTTTGACATCTGTAGTTTGCATTGGTGAATCTTCTCCTCCACCTGTTCCATCATCTAAATCTACAGTCCAGTGGTGAGGCAATTCAGTAGTTAGTCCAGGTGCTGGCTGAGTATTTTCTGTACGTCCTAAGGATTCCATTAGTGCCTTCCTACTTGGTGGCAAAACTCCAACTCTCCAAAGCACAGACATGCTCTTCCAATTTTCTTTTTTGTGTGGGAAATCAATTGTTACAACCAACTCCTCTCCAGATGTTGTGTCACTATGAAAATCAATTTTCGGCATCTTTGGTTGTGACTTCAAGAATTTTCGTTGTTTTACTAAATCCGAAAAGTTAGCAGTGACTCTCATGAATATTGGGATGAATAAAATTGGTACAACCACAATTGCCAATAGTGGATAATCCAGCAAACCAAACCGAACCCTACCAGTTCCGATACTTGGAATCCCAAAGCTACTAATTACCGGCTCCAAGAAGAGATATGTCAGAGCAACAAGCAAAACAGTAACTGAGAAATTCATAATTTTTCTAGCCTGTTGGTGAACTATGTTTGGAGTCAAATACCAACCATTTCTTTGCTTGTCAACAATGGAATCTTTAGGTACTGATTCAAGCATTTCTTGTGCATGCTTTTCGTCTAGTTTCAATGTTTCATCATCTAGAGTATATCGCCTTTCAACCAACCATGTTGATTTACTACCAATCCTAAATGGTGGAGGCATATTTCTAATTGTCTCGTAAGCATCATTTTCTGTAATATTATCACTAATTTCTGTTTTATTGACTGCAATTGGCAACAATTCTGGCTTGAATCTATAACTTTCAAAAGGAGGATATTTTATTCTCTCCTCAAGAACAAGTTTTCCCATTTCTATTCCTCAACTAAAGATTAATTTCATTCCAGCCTTAAGTGCTAGTTTTCTAAATGCTGGAACTTTTCTTAACAGGGCCATTCCTAATGGGACTGGTTTTTCTATATCTCCAACCGCATTAATCAGTTCAACAATTTCAGGCTTAGCAAAGTGCTCAAAGTTTCTATCCAACTCTTCATCTTCACAATCACTAACCAATAAATTCCTTAATGATCTGGCCCGATTTTGTTCCTTACGCATTTTTTCAAAGTGTGATTTTGCTATAGTTTTCAAACGATCTTCAGTTAGCAAATTTGAATCAATTGCAGCAGATAATTTGTCAACAATTCCATTGATTTGCTCAAAACCTGGTCCAATTCCTCCTCCTGTAGTTGGTTTTGCCATTCCAGCAGCATCACCAATTAGTATAACTCTGTTTTTGTAAGCTTTTTTCACCATTCCACTTGGGACTGGGCCACAGTAACGAGCTGTTTCGCGTATGTTGCTAAATCTGTCCTCCCATAGTGGGTGATTCAAAAGATTGTGATAGCATTCCTCTATACTTTTCCCATCTAATCGTTCTGCAGTAGACCATAATCCGATTCTGCAACTATCATTGCCTGAAGGGATTACCCAGGCAAAAAATCCTGGTGCAATTTCAGAACCAGAATACATTTCTAACCATCTTTTCCTATACTGATAACCAACAACTTCGGTTTGAAAACCAATCATGAGTTCCTTCGGTCGACCCATTTTGAAATACCTTCTAGTCCAAGAATGAGCACCATCACAACCAATTAATAATTTAGTACTAATTTCAATATCTTTACCATTTCTATTAATTGTTAAGACAACTCTATCTTCTTCAGTTTCAGCACTAATCGGTTTTGAGTTTAACCATAAAGTTGCACCAGATATCATAGATTGTTTTACCACAGCCTCGTCGAACAATTTTCTACAAACAACATAGGTTCTCACTGTTCCACCTGTGCCTACTGGAACTAGTGTGCCTGAAGGGCCGTGTATCAAGGCTCCATCAATTTCTTCGAGAATAGTATCATACAAATTCACCTGCTTCATAGCATTTGGTGTGACTAGTCCTGCACATTGAAATGGCCTACCAATCTCATTATGCTCTTCGAGTAATAGCACTCTTTGGCCACGCTTCGCAAGTAGGTTAGCAGTATGTCCTCCAACTGGCCCTGCACCAACAATAACAACATCCCAATCATGAGATATTGTTAACTCGACCATGTCACCCTCTCAGTAGTGTGTGGTTTTATTGTTATGATGACAAAGTGTTCAATTTGTCATTTTTTCGCAAACTTATAGCCAACCGCTTGATTTTTCTTGAGGTATAGTTTAGATGTGAAATTATTGCCGGTCTTCTTTGACACAAAGTCATCAAATGGTCCGATCTCGCCCTTTTCAATCAATGTCTTTGCTTCATCTCGTGTGATCTCTCTTGAAGACATCTCTCGGGCAATTTGAATTTTACAATCTGAACCTTCATTAGCTGGTTGGTAGAATGATGGTGTTTCAATGATTTCCTCTTTGGTTTTAGGACAAATTGCTACAACACCCTCTACTACAGGGAATTTCTTAGCATCAGCTGCCGCTTTTCTAGGAGGGAACTCAAACTTCACCCGGGTACCATCCAATTTCAAATATGCGCTAAATGGTCTACCTCTTTTGGAAATAAAATCTTCTAACAGTGCAGATTTCCCTTCAAGGAGAATTGATTTTGCCTCATCCGTAGAAATTTTTCTTTTACACATCTCTTGTGATAAACCTCTAAATTTACATTCCTGATTATCACATGCATACATTGTAGCATTTATCCTAATTATGCCTCTTGAACATGCAGGACACTCACAAAGTTCGTCATCATCACTGGAAGATGTCGATTCACCCCCTCCAAGGAATTCTACATTGCCACTGTCATTTATTTTGACACTAGCAATATATGGATCACCATTTCGATTGAAGAAACCATGAAGATCGATTAATTCTTGATTTTCCAACAATCTTGCTGCAGTATTTTTATCAAACCATCGGCCGCTGGTATTTTTCCAAAATACAAAATCACATCCAGAACCCTTGCCTTCATTCTTTGGACAAATATAAGACAGAACAGTTTCTGTTAAACTATCAGAACATTTTGGACAATTTCCAATTGATTCATTGTTATTAAACAAATCACTACGATCGTGATTTTTTATTCGTTCAACCATCTCTTGTGCTTTATCATAAATTATTTCCATATATTGTTGGCGCGAGAAATCACCATTTTGCACCGAAGATAGTTTTGCTTCCATGTCTCCTGTTAGTTCAGGAGATGTTATCCATTCTACAGGGATTGCTCGTAATAATTCAATTAGTTTGATACCCCCAGGGGTTGCACGTAAACTACCTGAACGTGCTCTTTGGATGAAATTCCTTGAAATCAATTTTTCAATGGTATCTGCTCTCGTAGCAGGGGTTCCTAATCCCTTGCCTTTCATTGCTTCAGCCATTGCTTCATCATCTATACTTCTACCTGCATGTTCCATTAATGAT
>CEOJ01086269.1_pt1 | contig 9650 bp, 7 predicted proteins | sample 530281 | NCBI WGS metagenome assembly CEOJ01 (sample SAMEA2619879, study PRJEB7988) | marine metagenome | isolation source: saline water (ENVO:00002010), including | reverse complement strand
GATAAAATAGTTTATGAAGGTATCTTGGATTTCTTAGAACAAAACCCCTCTATTGGTCGCAAGGTGATTGAAAAAGCTTTACTTGCCGCAAGAAGTAGGAGCGCAGCGAAAAAGGCAAGAGAGCTTATTAGGAGAAAAAGCGCTCTAGGGGGTTCATCTCTTCCAGGAAAACTTGCTGATTGCTCTAATCGAGACCCAAACTTTTGTGAGTTGTATTTAGTTGAGGGGGATTCTGCAGGTGGATCAGCAAAACAGGGCAGAGATAGAAAAATTCAAGCAATTCTCCCTTTAAGAGGTAAGGTTATAAACTCAGAGAAAGCAAGAATAGACAAGCTACTTTCAAATAACGAAGTGCAATCAATTATAACAGCGCTGGGAACAGGTTTTGGAGGCTCGGTGGATGAGGACGGTGAAAAGTCAGCAGGAGATTTTGATATTGAGAAACTAAGATACCACAAGATCATAATAATGACAGATGCAGATGTTGACGGTTCCCATATAAGAACATTGTTGTTGACTTTTTTCTATAGAAAAATGAAAGAAATTATCGATGGGGGCTACCTGTATCTAGCGCTACCTCCTCTTTATAGAGTTTCGCAAGGTAAAAAAGAATACTATGCTTACGACGACAATGAAAGGGACTTAATGATTGAGAGAATGCAAAAAGAAAACAAAAACACAAAGGTTGGATTGCAAAGGTATAAAGGGCTTGGAGAAATGAACCCTGGACAACTTTGGGAAACCACAATGGATCCAGAAACCAGAACATTGATGCAGGTTACGGTCGAGAGCGCAGCTGAGGCAGCTGAGACATTTCAAAACCTAATGGGTAGCGATGTGGAAGCAAGAAGAACCTTTATCGAAAAGAATGCAAAATTTGTCGTAAACCTAGACGTATAAAAGTAAGGAAAGATTATAATGGTTGATTTTAATAGAGACAACACACTACCACGAGACATTGTAGATGAAATGAAAGAGAGCTATCTAAACTATTCCATGTCTGTTATAGTTTCGAGAGCTCTTCCAGACGTTAGAGACGGTTTAAAGCCAGTACATAGAAGAATACTGTACGGAATGAGCGAATTGGGGTCAAGTTGGAACAGGCCATATAAAAAATCTGCGAGAATAGTTGGGGATGTGCTTGGAAAATATCACCCACATGGAGACAGTTCTGTTTATGATGCGCTTGTCAGAATGGCCCAAGATTTTTCAATGAGATATGAGCTTGTCGATGGGCAGGGAAATTTTGGATCTATTGATGGTGATAATGCTGCTGCCATGAGATATACCGAGTCCCGAATGACAAAACTGTCCAGCGAGATGCTAAAAGACCTAGATAAAGATACGGTAAACTGGGAGCCCAACTTTGATGAGACATTAAAAGAACCTTCTGTTCTGCCTTCCAGTGTTCCCGCCTTACTGATAAACGGATCAGAGGGAATAGCCGTTGGGATGGCCACAAAAATTCCACCACACAACCTAATGGAAATAGTAAATGGGATTGTAGCGCTGATAGAAAACACCGATATCTCTACAGAAGATCTTATGGGGCATATTAAAGGCCCAGACTTCCCAACGGCTGGATTAATTATGGGAATGGATGGTTTGAAAGACGCTTATGAAACAGGACGCGGCAAAATTAAGATGCGTGCAAGGGCACACATTGAGTCAAACAAAAATGGTAAAAATAGCATTGTTGTCACAGAGGTCCCATATCAGACAAACAAGGCCAACCTCGTAGAAAAAATAGCCGACCTTGTCCGTGATAAAAAGGTTGAAGGAATAACAGATCTACGTGACGAATCTGACAAAGATGGTATACGTGTTGTTATTGAAACAAAACGAGATGCGGTTCCCGAGGTAATATTAAACCAGCTTTATAAACATACGCAGCTTCAAGATACTTTTGGCATTATTTTGTTGGCGCTTGTAGACGGCGTTCCAAAAATAATGTCTTTGAAAACAATTCTTCAGCACTTTGTTGACTTCAGGCACGAAATAGTAGTTCGAAGAACCGAGTTTGAATTAAAAGAAGCTGAAGCAAGAGCTCATATTCTTGAGGGGCTAAAAATTGCGCTAGATAATATTGACGAGGTTATAGAAATCATTCGTGGAAGTAAAGACGGCACAATGGCGAAAGAGGGATTAATGAATGGATTTAATCTATCGGAAATTCAGGCGCAAGCTATTCTGGATATGCGTTTACAAAAACTTACAGGTTTAGAGGTTGATAAGGTTGTCGAGGAATATAAAGAACTAATAAAACACATTGCCCACCTCAAAGGAATATTGGAAAGTAAAAGCCAGAGAATGGAAATCATTAAAAACGAAATGATAGAAATCAGAGATCAGTATGGTGATGAAAGACGAACTGAAATAGTTCCTGTTGACATGGACTTCTCTATGGAGGATATGATTGCAGAAGAAGAGGTTGTTTTAACCATTACCCACCAGGGGTATATCAAAAGAACAGCTCTTAACACATACAGAACTCAACGACGAGGTGGGAGAGGTGTACAGGGCGCAATGAGTAAAGAAGAAGATTTTGTTGAACACCTGTTTATTGCAAACACCCACAACTACATGTTGTTTTTTACTGACCAAGGAAAGTGTTATTGGTTAAAGGTTTATGACATTCCCCAAGGGGGTCGCGCAGCTAGAGGTCGTGCAATTGTAAACTTAATAGGTTGCGATCCTGGAGAAAAAATCGAAGCATTTGTCAGTGTAAAAGAGTTTGATGATAACCACTATATTGCTATGGCAACCAGAAACGGAATAGTAAAAAAGACAGTTCTTTCAGCATATGGAAAGCCAAGAAAAGGTGGAATATATGCTATAGAAATAAGGGACGGAGACAAGCTGATTGAGGCAAGGGTTACAAATGGAGAACACGATATACTATTAGGAACAAGCGAAGGAAAGTCTATACGTTTTTCTGAAAACGATATAAGAGCAAGTGGACGAAAAACTATGGGTGTTAAGGGTATCGCTCTAGGATCCAAAGAGGACCACGTTGTTGGTATGTTAGTAGTAAAGAGAGAAGGGACAATCCTTGTGGCTACTGAAAAAGGGATGGGCAAAAGGACAGATGTGATTCAGTATAGAACCCAGACGCGAGGCGGCAAGGGAGTAATGACTATGAGGTGTACAGACAAAACAGGAAAAATGGTAAATATAATGGAGGTGGTAGATTCGGACGACCTAATTATTATAACAGATTCTGGAGTTCTAATGAGACAAAGAGTCGCAGATATTAGGACGATTGGAAGAGTTACACAGGGTGTTAAGCTTGTTAAGCTTGATGATGGTGCAAGTATATCTTCCATCACTAGGGTCATTAGTGAAGACGCAACCCCCACCAAATCCGTTGAACAAGATGGCGGTGGTGAAAATACAAGCAACGAAGAATCGATTGATGAAAAATGAACCTAAAAGAAAAAGTCGAAGAGTTACATTCTAAGATTAATTCGGCCCAAAGAAAAAACGGCTTAAATCATAAGGTTGAAATAGTTGGGGTTACGAAAACAAGGCCGTTTTCGTATATAGAAGAGTCATATATCGCAGGGCTAAGGCACATTGGCGAAAACAGAATACAAGAGGCTGAAAGTAAATTTGGGTCATTTAGCAATATGCCAAACCTAAAGAAAAGGTTTATTGGACACCTCCAGTCAAATAAATCAAAAAAATGTGTTGAGCTTTTTGATGCAATAGACTCAATAAGTTCTATTAAAACACTAAAAAAAGTCAAAAAATACTCTATAGAACTGAATAAGAAAGTGTCTTTGTTTATTGAAATAAACACTTCAAAGGAATCTCAGAAACACGGTTTATATCCAGATCAAAAAGATGAAATATTAGAGTGTTTCGATTGCGGAGGGCGGTCAATAGAGGGCCTGATGACTGTTGGACCAAACACTTCAAACATGCAAAGTATCAGACACGCATTTACAACACTAAGAGAAACAAAAGAGTGGGTTGAGTCTAAAACGGGTAGAAAAATAAAACACCTATCTATGGGTATGAGTGGAGACTATGAGGTAGCAGTGGAAGAAGGGTCTACAATGATAAGAGTAGGTAGTTTTTTATACGGACCACGCAGCTAACTAAAGACCTTTTAGGGGGTCTAGCCAAGGTATGACGAAGTCAAAAACTTTTCGGTAGCCTAATGAAAATTGATAAGCTGAGACTCTTTGATCTACTTCTCCCTCAACCAATCCGGAGCGACCATCTAGAAAAAATATTTGTTGTAAGCTTATAGTTATACCACCAAAATGAGAGGGTAAAATTACCCCTACTCCTGCGGTTAGTGTGTTGCTGTCAGAGTTTGGAGAGGGCTTATTGTTCCAGTACGCCAGGCTTGAATAGCTTAAAAGAACACTGGAAGAAAGCGCAACCTTAAGTTTTGGTATCTTTTTTGTCAGCGCGCTTAGTGACAGGTTATAATATTTTGAAGCCTTATATCCATATTTATTCTCATCAAAAGGAAGTTCAGCAGTCAGAGCACCACCAATAAAAACAGGGTTTGAATTTCTTTTTTTAAAATATTGCAATTCAAAAACGCTCTTGTAAGAACCCTCACTTATTGAGAAGTGTCTATGGTCAGACTTTTCTTCTCCGTTTAAAAAAAACGGGTCAGATGTAAGCGTGTTCTTAGATGGAACTACTATTCCACCACCAAGGAAAAACCTTCTGCCTTCCCCCTGCCCATCATTAAGAACAAGAAACCTAGCGATGAGTTTAGTGTCGCCAAGGTACCCACCAATTGCATTCACAAAACTGGTATTGCTACCCTCGTCGCGATGATGTATTGTTGTTGTGTCCCCATCCCAGCCCATATGTCTACTTCCTATTACCTGTGTAATTGAAAGGTTCCAGTAGTTTGAAAGACCAACTGTTAACGCTGGAGAAAAGATAAACGAAGTAAGGGTGCCTTTGTGGTCAAAACCCTCTCCGGATCCTGGAAGAGCCTCATGCCACCAATCAATGTGCTGGTTAACATTGTCTAGAGTAAACATTGTTTGCCCAGCCCACAATCCTACACCTTTATCTGCGTTGCCGACCGGCAACGATGGGTTATTTCAAAGCGCTCATTGACCTCTTAGTGAGAAAATTAGAGATAAGATTATGATTAAATATTTCATTTAAACCTTATATTTTTGAAGTATGAATTTAATAATGTATGGGCTGCAAGCGCCCAATGATTACAACTTAAAGTCAACACTGTTTAGCCATAAACTATATACAAAACAGAAAAAACTTTTTCTTGTTCCAAACAAATTTGATGACATAACCATTAATCCTGAAAACTTTCTAAAGCTGAAAGGAAAAATTAAAATAAAGGAAACTCTCCTAATAGATAAGACTATCCCAGAAGATAAAAGACTGTGTATTGCAAACCACGTTAACCGCTCTGGTTACAACTTTTTAATTGGAAAAACACCAATTGCCAACTTGCCCAGGTTTCCAGATATGTCAAAAATATATAATGAAATCTCAGGTTTAGAATCCGCGGTTGTTCATACTGTAGGGCCTGAAAGGTTTCATTTAAAGCCAAAAAGTAATAATGTGATCTCTGAGTCCGTAGGCCTTATTGCTCCCGTCTGGCATTATGTTGGGGTAAAAGTCTTTGCACAAAATTTTATAGGTTAAAACCGCGCTAACCTACCCCCCTCTCGCATTTAAACTTTTTGCTATTTTAGCTCCTAACTGAACATTATTCAAAGCTAATGAAATATTAACATCGAGGCTTTTGCCTTTTGTCTTTTCATGAATGTAACTCAACAAGAAAGGAGTAACCATTTTTCCCTCTACTCTCCTTTTGTTAAGCTCTGCCACAGCGCTGTGAATTATAGGGTCCATTATTTCTAGTGGAATTTCACTTTCTGCAGGAGCTGGGTTCAGAACAAGCGTTGCGCCTAAGGTGTTTAGAAAACGGTTGTTTAAAAAAACCTCAGAAACCTTTTCAACACTATTAACCTTAGTTACCCTTTTAATTCCGGATCTTCTCGAATAAAATGATGGGAACTCATTTGTTTTAAACCCCACCGTGCAAACTCCTAAGGTCTCTAGCAACTCTACGGTTTTTGGCAAATCTAGAATAGACTTGGCTCCTGCAGAAACCACAACCATCGATATCCTTGACAGCGCAGCCAAATCTTGAGAGATGTCAAATGATTGACCTACATCCCTGTGAACCCCACCAATTCCACCAGTTGCGAAAACTTCTATATTGGATCTTTTGGCAATATGCATTGTGGATGATACCGTTGTTGCCCCGCTCCAACCAAGGCTAGTCGCCAGACCAAGCTCCCTCATTGAAACCTTTTTTATGTCTTTAGAGCGTGATATTAAACCTAGCTCCTCCTTTTCTAGACCGACGCACACAGTTCCATCAATTATAGCTACGGTTGCCGGAGTTACCCCTTGCGACTTACAAGTGGACTCTGCCTCTAATGCAAAATCAAGGTTTTGAGGAAAAGGCATTCCATGAGCAATGATGGTGGACTCCAATGCCAAAACGGGTTTGAGTTTCTTTTTGGCGCTTTCAACCTCTTTGGAATATTTTAGTTTCAATGACATTATTTATATATTTTATAACTATTATTAGTAAGTAGTTTTATAAGCATGAAGCCTATTGATCCAAAAACCTACAATCTTTCACCCAGAACAAAGTTGCTCGAAAACAACAGGGGTTCTTTGTTTGTTTTAATTGATAGAAAAAGCAGGGTTGTTATGAAAGACGGGCACAAGATTGTTAAAATAGCCGAAGACATAAAGAAAGTTAATCAAAATAAAAAGATATCCCTTTTAACATCTGCTCCAGTTTGTAGCAAAACAAAAAAACACTTATTGAAATGTAGTATCCCAGTTTTAGCTTTATAGTTTTGAGCTCCATTCTCTTACCGCAAGACAAAAAAATTTCTAAAGAAATCTTTCTTCTTTCGTTTCCAATTATTTTAAGCAACTTAAGCAGAGTCTTAATGAGCGTGGTTGATGTTGCCATGGTTGGAAGGCTCGGAACTGAGGCATTAGCAGCAACGGGGATGGGTTCAATGATGTTTTGGGGTGCTTTAAGTCTAGCCATAGGAATACGTACTGCGGTTCAAACTGTTACCGCAAGGAGGCTTGGACAGGGCTTACATAAAGAGTCCGGAACGGCACTTAGAAACGGACTGGTTTTAGCTACTCTATATTCTCTCCCAACCTCATTCTTTGTTTGGAAATACTCTGATTCAATCGCCCGATTTTTTATTGAAGACCCATCCGCAACACCACTAACAACAGATTATGTTTCAATAGTGTTTACTGGCTTATTGTTCTCTTCATACAGTTTTGTTTTCCAGGGTTTTTTTACGGGAATTGAAAAAACAAAAATCCACATGAAGGTTACAATAGTAAGTAATGTATTAAATGTATATTTAAACGCTGGTCTTATTTATGGATCAAGCGGAGTGCAGGAATTTTTTTACGAACAGCTTTCCATTCTATCATTTTTATCTTACTTGTGGGGATGGGCCAATTTCCCAGCGCTTGGTGTTAAGGGAGCTGCAATTGGGACTCTTATTTCTTCTTTCTGGATGGCTGCTCATTACGCAGTAAGTCTATTATCAAAACAAACAAGTAAAAGGTATTCTGTGTTTCAGTTTTCTTTTGATAGTGAAATGATGAAAAGACAGGTCCAACTTGCTTTACCCCAAGGCCTTCAAGAATCAGTCATCGCTCTTGGGTGGGGTGCTTTTTATAAAATTGTTGGAATAATTGGTCTAGTTGAGCTAGCAACAACAGAATTGCTTTTTACAATTATGCATGCGTCATTTATGCCTGCCTTGGGGGTTGGGCAGGCATGCTCAACACTCGTTAGTAAATACATGGGGCAAGGCCGCATTAATAAATCTGAGACCAGCATTAGAGAATCAGTACGTATAGCAGAGTATATTATGGCCCCGATGGGATTAACCTTTATCCTTTTCCCTGAGTTTTATCTACATATTTTTACTAATGATTTAAAAATTATCAATATGGGTTCATATGGGTTGCGCATTATTGGAGCGTTACAGTTTATTGATGCTATTGGATTTGTTTTATGGTTTGCCTTGTCTGGAGCAGGGAACACGTTTTTTCCAGCAATGGTTGAGGCTGTGCTTACTTGGGTTGTTGTCGTTCTGGGTAGCTATGTGGTTGGTGTATACTATTCTCTTGGTTTTAATGCGTTGTGGTGGTTGTTTCCTATCCATCTTGGCTTGTTCGCTACAATAATGATATGGAAAGTAAAGCAAGGCGACTGGAAAAGGATAGAGGTTTAGCTTCTGAATTATCTATCCAAGAGATTATGTATAACCTACTTCAATTGTGTAGATTTAAGGCTGTAACTAACGTATTAAATTTTAACAAAAGATGACTACAAAGTACAAAGACCAAGACCCCCAAGAAACACAAGAGTGGATCGAGTCTATTGAAGACGCCTTAGAAGAGCACGGATATGAGAGAACAAGGTTTCTTCTTGAAAAGCTGATTGATTATGCTCAAACAAAAGGCGCCAGGCTGCCATTTAACACTTCCACACCATACATAAATACTATTTTACCAAGCCAGGAGTCAGACTATCCAGGCAACAGAGACATTGAGCGAAAAATTAAATCCATTGTTAGGTGGAACGCGATGGCAATGGTTACAAAAGCAAACAAAAACACACCAGGTATCGGGGGCCACATTTCAACATACGCTTCAGCAGCAACAATATATGAGGTTGCGTTTAACCATTTTTTAAAAGGGCCAAGCCACCCAAATGGTCAAGATCTCGTTTTTTATCAGGGACACGCATCTCCTGGTATGTATTCTCGAGCATTTTTAGAGGGTAGGCTTTCAGAAAAGAACCTAGACAATTTCAGAAAAGAGCTATCAAAAGAAGGAGGGCTCTCTTCTTATCCTCATCCTTACCTGATGCCTGATTTTTGGCAGTTTGCAACTGTCTCAATGGGCCTTGGTCCATTAATGGCAATCTACCAGGCTCGGTTTATGAGGTATATGATAGATCGCGGTTTTATGGAGGACACAGGCAGAAAAGTTTTTGCATTTCTTGGTGATGGAGAAATGGATGAACCAGAATCAAAAGGGGCGCTAACACTGGCCTCCAGAGAGAATCTAGATAATTTGGTTTTTGTTGTTAATTGCAATCTCCAGAGGTTGGATGGTCCGGTCCGTGGAAATTCAAAAATCATTCAAGAGCTTGAAGCTGCTTTTAGAGGCGCTGGTTGGAACGTTATCAAAAACATATGGGGCTCAGACTGGGACGATCTTTTCGCAAAAGATACTTCTGGCGCTTTACTTAATAGAGTTGAGGAGGTTGTAGATGGGGATCTTCTGAAGTACGTTGTTGAAGGTGGCGCTTACATGAGAGAACATTTCTTCGGGGAAAACCCAGATTTAAAAGAATTGGTAAAAGACCTTTCTGATGAAGAATTGGAAAAAATGAAAGCAGGGGGACACGACCCGGTTAAAATGTATTCAGCGTATAAAGAAGCAACCGCTCACAAAGGATCCCCAACCGTTATTTTAGCAAGAACAATTAAAGGTTATGGGCTAGGAGAAGCTGGCGAAGGAAGAAACATTACTCACAATCAAAAGAAGCTAAGTGACAACGAGATGATTTA
>CEOJ01032562.1_pt1 | contig 9650 bp, 9 predicted proteins | sample 530281 | NCBI WGS metagenome assembly CEOJ01 (sample SAMEA2619879, study PRJEB7988) | marine metagenome | isolation source: saline water (ENVO:00002010), including | reverse complement strand
TTAGCAGCTCGTAGATGACTGTTATATGCTAGCTCATCTTGTACGTCTCGCGTTACGCTCATTTTTTTTGCTACATTTTCGGCAGTGTTTCCCATGTGCCCGTTGCCAAATGGATCTGTAAGTGCTCCTGTCATCATATCAATTGCACTTACATGTCCCATTTTTTGCCCAAATCGAGCTGACTGTAGGATGTGACCGACGCGGCTCATGCATTCTGCGCCTCCAGCCAGGTTAACGCAGGAGCGACCTAATAAAATTTGTTCATAAGCCGTAACTACAGCCTGTAAACCGCTGCCACAAAGACGGTTTAAGGTCAGAGCAGGGGATTCTTGTGGGACCCCTGAGTTTATCGCGGCTACGCGCGATAAATACATATCTCGAGGTTCAGTGTGAATAACATTTCCAAAAACTGTCTGTTCAATTTTATCTGGAGCTATTCCAGCCCTATTTATCGCTTCTTTTCCCACATGGGTTGCCAATTCACTCAGCGATAAGCCTGACAGTGAACCACCAAAAGATCCTATTGCGGTTCTTACTGCTGAAGATATAAAAATATCTGCCATTTTATGTATCCGTAATAGAACCGTTGTTTTTTATCCATTCGGTGATGCCACCGGCCAAATTTATCACTGGTTTAAGTCCCATATCTTTAGCTGCAACTGCTGCTAGTGCTGAGCGTGCGCCAGAAGCACAATAGAAAATGTATGTTGTGTCCTGAGAAAAGTCTGATTTATGTAAAGGACTATCTGGGTCGATATGGAATTCGATCATACCCCTTGATGATAAAATAGCTCCTGGTATGACGCCTACTTTTTGCTGTTCAGATCGTTCCCTAACGTCTACGAATTGATATCTATCGTTACCAACCAATGATTTAGCGTCCTCGACTGAAATTGAGTCTACCGAAGTCATGGCCTCTTTAACTATTTTCTTTATACTGGTACTTATACTTTGACCCATTTGGTGCCCTTTAAATTAGTGTTTTGGTTAAGTCGATTTCATTGGGGTAGTCAGTCAGCGATCAAACCTGACTGAAATGCTATATTTTAAGATCTAGCCTCGGTTTCCAGAAGGGCCTAAATAATTCAATTTTTGGACATCTATTCATGACGACTTTCAATCCCGCAGACTCGGCTAATTTGGCGGCTTTGTCGTCATATACACCTATTTGCCCCCATAGGACTTTTGCTCCAACCTCGATAGCTTGTTCCGCTATTCCATAAAGTTCGTTTGCAGGCCGGAAAACTTCTACCATATCAATTTGCTTATCAATATCTTGAAGAGAACGGTAAACTCTAAGTCCACGTATTTCTGTAATTTTTGGGTTTGGGTTTATAGGAAGTATGTCATAACCTATTTCGCTTAGTTGTCGTAAAACCCCGTAACTAAATTTTGTTTTATCTCCGCTCGCACCCACCATCGCAATCGTTTTAACTGATTTAAGAATGTCAGCGAGGTACATTGGGTCATAATCATAAATGCGATCTATATCTGCTTCTGGCAATTAAATGTCCTCCTTTGAAGCAATATCAGCCTTTAGCTGGTATGATTTCAATGGTTCTAAAAATGGGTTTCGGTACAATTTGTCATGACTTTCGGTGCCTATTTCCAGAGTAATATCAGACTTAGCCCTCGCAACGCATAAAATAACGTAGCCGTTATCCAGCTGCCAATTATTAAGAGCAACTTGTCTTTTCTGGTCCACATCTCCGGAGGTCAACTTTGCGGCGCAAGTTATGCACCCGCCATATTTACATCCATATGGAAGATCTACACCTTGGTTTCGCAGTTCATCCAATATTGACCGCTTGGCATCTACTTCATATTCCACATTATCGCGGTTTGTGATCGTTACCTTATATTTTGTCATAACCATATGTCACTTGTGCAATCACCACCAGGGTAGCGGGCTTCATGGCATCGGCTAGGCCCATTTGGTTCTTTGCCAAAATTGATCATAAAATTGGGGTTAACTTTCATTCCACCATTCTCTGGATCGCAGTCAATCTGAAGCATTACACCGCCTTTTTCTCGTATTTCGGGATAGAACTGATTATCCCAGGTCGAAAATAGAGATGTGGTTACGTAAAGCCTCTTCCCATCCAAGCTGAGCTGAAACATTTGAGGTCCACCAGCAACCTCAACTCCATTAACTTCTGGTGCTTTGCCTAAAAGGCCACCCATGTAAACTTGACCTGTCAGTACTGGGTTATGAGGGTCGGAGATATCGTATTGCCGCATATCACCATGCAGCCAGTTATTAAGATACAAGTACTTATCATCCATTGACACAAGTATTGCTGACATAACGCCTGGTAGTGGAATGGGCCACTCTGGATGCATCTCGTTTTCTATGTCTATTATTTTTTCCCACTGCCATTTCCCATCACTATTTTTCCACCAATGTATAACATTTGTGGAAAGTGCGGCCCCGCAGAAACCATGAGTGCTGTCTGGATTGTGGTGAAATTTAACTTCTAAGGGTACTAATCCATCCTCGCCTAAATAAAAACTCTCTACTGGTTCTCGTTTCTCAAAATCCCAAAAGTGTAATTCACGACCATACTTGAGATGTCCTACCTCTTCCAAATCAAAGCCAGGCATAAAGGTATTTGGTGCCGCCCATTCGGAACTTACCATGACATTGTGACGTGGTTGGTACCAAAAATCATATCCAAATTTAATGCCGCCCATAGAATTCTCCCAGCGACCAATAATATTAAATTCTTTATCTAATTGGAGATATCCTCCGGGTGCCTCGCCTTTTGCATTGCCAAGAAACGATATAATTATTTCGGATCCTAGGCAGTGTACTGTGTGTGGGCCTGACAAGTCGGCCTTTGATTTAATTTCTGCTCCTTCAATTACTTTATATAGTCTTGGGGCTTTGGGGTCTGTCGCAGTATCAACAATATGAAGATTATTAGAGCGTACACCTGGAAGTATTAAATATTTTCGCGACATTGAGCTATCATCATGACACGAGGAGCAAGCATTCCAGCCCATATGATGAAGCTCATCACCAATCCCAGGCATTTCCAGCCTATGAATAACCTGACTGTAAGTTGGACTGTCAGGGTCAACGTCGACGGTCGCCAAATAATCTGGTTTTTGTATGCCAGTACCGGTATAGATGGCGATAGTATATAGTAGTTTTTCCCTCGGAGCGTTTATGGCCTCGATTGGTGAAGCGTAACCAGGTCCGCAACATACTTTGTTCATAAAAATCTCCTAAGCACGGGTCGCCATGTAACTTTTGCAATTAACTGAAATTGAAATTTAGTAATTTTCATTATGGAACACAGGATTTATAACGATGTCAATTATACGATTAGCGAAAGTTACGTGTGGTAACTAAGTTGCTAAAAATCTTTACGAATAATTTTTATTGCATTGACAAAAAAATAGCAGATTGTGGCTGGGCACCTTAGCAAAACAAAAGGAGCTAGATAGTTATGGAAGAAAAAACGCATCTACGTGGCGGTGCAATTTTAGCCAGAGCTTTTAAAGAAAAGGGTGTTGAGCATGTTTTTACTCTGGCAGGTGGGTTTTGTAATCCAGCTTTAGAAGGATTCATGGAATGTCAAATGCCAGTTATAAATTGCCCTCATGAGCAAGTTGCAGGCCACCTTGCCGATGGTCATACAAGAATTTCACGCAAGCCAACAGTCTGTTTAGTTGGTCCAGAAGGTTTTGCTAATGCTGTGCCTGCAATGCTGGAAGCTTGGGGGGAGAGGTCACCAGTAATTTTTATAACTGGATCGTCTACCCTTAAACGTCAAGGTGCTGGAGGGTTTAAGGAAATAGACGATGTTGCGATTGCCAAACCGTTAACCAAATACTCCGTTCAAGTTACAGATGGATCAAGGATAAGTGAATTTGTAGATCGAGCTTGGCATGCAGCTACGAATGGATATCCAGGGCCAGTCCATATTTCACTACCTGTAGATATAATGTTTTCCTCATTTGCAAAGGATGTTGGGCGTGAGGAGCGTCCCTTTGATCGTTCTGAAAAATCGGTATTAAAAGCTTGGCCCAATCCAGAAGAATTATTAAAAATTATATCTCTTGTAAGAGAAAGTAGTCGGCCAGTAATCATCGGTGGGCATGGAATTTGGTGGTCACACAACGAGCACGCATTAGCCTCGGCAGCAACTAAGTTAAAAATACCAATCTTTAATGTGCCTTACCACACAAAATTACTTGGTGAGGACTGCAGCGCTATGATGGGGCTTGCGGATTTTCATCAATATCATCCATCCAGAGATGCAATTCAAGAAGCAGATGTGATTTTAATGGTTGGTTGCAAACTTGATAACCAAATGAACTTTGGGAACCCGCCCTTCATCAATAAAGATACTAAACTTGTTTGTGTAAATGGAAGCCATGAAGAGTTAGAATATAATATTGGAGCAGATATTCACCTGTTATCTGATCCTGGGGCGTTTTTTAACGAGCTTATAAAAATAGACCATTCTTGGGACGCATGGTTTGATCTGCAGAGACAGCGTAGGGCTGACTGGGTTTCTCAGTGGGTCGAACACATTGAGAAGGAAACAGTAGATGATCTTAAACTTGATCGAAAAATGCATCCCTTACAGTTGGCTTTAGACGTGCAGTCCATGATGAAGGATGGTGATTGGTTGGTTTTTGATGGAGGTAACACGCATTTTTGGAATGAAATTGCTACAAATATTGCAGCGGCGCGAGGTAGAAAACTTGGCGGCATACTTCATCCAGGGAATTATAGCCTTTTGGGCGTGGGTGTGTCGTTTGCACTATCTGCAAAAAGGCTCAATCCAACCAAAAATGTTGTTTTAGTCACTGGAGATGGAGCCTTTCTGTCCGGTGGTTTGTCTGTTGAGTCATGTTTTCAGGAAGGTACTCCAATTGTTGTTGTGATTGATAACAACGGTGGTCTAGACTGTATTAGCCAACAACAGGAGCGACTTTTTGAAAGTGGGCAACACTATGCAACCGATTTTCGCGATATTCCATTTCATAAAATGTTTGAGGGTCTTGGTGGCTTTGGTGAGCTTGTTACTAAGCGTGATCAGCTGCCGGGCGCTTTCGAGAGAGCTTATAAAAGTGGAAAGACCGCATGCATCAATGTAAAATGCCGAGGTGTAATTAGTCCGATTGTTGCTGCCACTTCGGATAAAAGGGATAAGGCATCGATTGAGTAATGGTTAGTATTACATCGCATATACTAAATGGTACCGATGGAACCCATGCCATGAACATCCCAGTTAGGCTTGTTGAATTGAAGTCTCAAAAGCTTTTGGTAAGTGGTAAGACGGATGGTGGTGGACGGTTATCGTTAGAAATCAGATCAGAAGATATTTATTCTTCAATGGCGTGCGAGTTAGTGTTTTCGCTTACAGAATATTGGAAATTAAAAGAAATAACTGGGGGAATTGCTGAAATAGCTCTGAGGTTTTCAGTATTTCAAGAAGAAAGATCTTATCACCTCCCTGTTATAATTAACCCCCATTCTTATTCGACATGGATCTCGAGTTAATGAACGGTCTTAACATGTCGATTAGGCTTCGGAGAACACCTTATACTAACCGGGTGGAAAAGTTGGGCGTTTCTGGCTTCTCGATTGTAAACCATATGCTTCTGCCAAAAGCGTTTAAATCATCTGTTGAAGAAGATTACTGGCATTTACGGGAGCATGTTCAAATTTGGGATGTATCTTGCCAGCGCCAAGTAGAAATTGAAGGTCCAGACGCACAAAAGTTGGTACAACTAATGACGCCGAGAAATATTGCAAGGGCTTCGATTGGTGACTGCTTATATATTCCATTAATTGATGAGAATGCAGGATTAATAAATGATCCAGTATTATTAAAGCTTTCAAAAGATAAATTTTGGCTATCAATTGCTGATAGCGATGTACTTTTGTATGCGAAGGGCCTAGCCATAGGTAGTAAGTTCGATGTTAAAATCAGTGAGCCAGATGTATACCCTCTAGCTGTTCAAGGTCCAAAAGCTGAAAATTTATTATCTGAGATTTTTGGTTCTCATGTAAAAGAGATTAAGTTTTTTAAATTTGGCTGGATAGATGTTAATGGATCCAAACAGTTAATTGCTCGTTCCGGTTATTCGCGTCAGGGTGGCTTTGAAATTTATTTAAAGGGCAAAGATTATGCAAATTTTTTGTGGGATGTAATTTGGGATGTTGGTCAGTCATATCAAATAGCGCCAGGGTGTCCTAATTTAATCGAGCGAATTGAGGGGGGCCTTTTTTCTTATGGCAATGAAATGACACTTGCAAATAATCCATTTGAGATTGGTTTTGAAAAATTCTGTGACTTAGATGGACCGGCACAGTATATTGGGAAAAGTAAATTGCAGGAAATCCGTGCCAACGGTGTGCAAAAGATTATTCGGGGGTTTGTCTTTGGCAAAATCCCTTGTCCAAGCTGCTCCGAACCGTGGCCTGTTTTTGTAGATGGTAAAGTGGTTGGTAACATTACTTCAGCAATTTGGTCGCCACGCCTAAAAGCAAATGTAGCGCAGGGCATGGTAGACAAAGACTACTGGGACATAGGCCAGAATGTTAAAATTAAAGTTCAGGATGGGACTGAGATGATTGGTATGATTAAAGATTTCCCTCTTTGATGTCATTGTGTAAATTCTAAGAAATAGGATCTAGGTGAAAACTAGTTCACAAAAAAGGGTGTTTATTTGTCTAATCGATCGCGCAGGAGACAGCAAAAAAGAGTTGCCCCGTTGTCAAATAGAATAAGTCCGAACACTGGTCGGATAAAATTTTTTTCTGATGAGCAGTTGCACTCAATTCATGATGCAACTTTGCAAATTCTGGAAACTATCGGTTTAAGCGATGCCCCGCAAGAAGCTATCAGACTTATTCGTGATAATGGCGGAAAAGTTACTGACAGCGGCAGACTTACCTTTCCTCCTAATTTAGTAAATGAAGCAATTTCAAAGCTGAGAAAAAATTTTATTTTGCACGCTCGCGTTAATGATCGAAGTTTAGATTTATCTGAATATAAGGTTCACACCGGTACAGGCGGAGCGGCACCGATGATAGCTGATATGTCGACGCACACCTTCCGGCAATCAGTCTTGGATGATTTATATGATGCATCTCGTTTGGTTGATAAACTAGATAATATTCATTTTTTTGCCCGACCGATGGTGGCAAATGATATGTCAACCAGTATAATGTTGGATATTAATACTGCTTACGCCTCATTAGTTGGAACATCGAAACATGTAATTAGTAGTATCAGTGCTGTAAGCAATGTCAAAACAGTCCACCAGTTATGTTCAATTATTGCTGGCTCTGATAAAAATTTTTTCGATAAACCTTTCATGTCTCTCAATGTGAATCATGTTGTTCCACCACTCAGATTTGATACTGAATCATGTGAAGTTTTAATTGAAGCATCAAGGTTTGGATTTCCAGTTATGGTAAATACATTTGGCCAAATGGGTGCTTCAAGTCCAGTAACGATAGCTGGCTGTTTGGTTCAAACAAATGCCGAAACGTTAGCAGGTATGGTGCTAGCCTGGTTAGCAAATAAAGATGTAAATGCTATTTATGGTGCTCGCCCAATGGTTACAGATTTGAGAACTGGAGGAATGGCTGGAGGAAGTGGGGAGCAATCTTTATTGACCGCAGCTGCAGTTCAACTTGCTCAATATTATAATTTCCCTAATTCTACAATCTCTGGCGCTACTGATAGTAAGCTTCCTGATAATCAAGCTGGTTATGAGAAAGCTATCAATTTAACTCTGGCTGTGCAAACTGGCGCTAATCTTATTACCCAAGCTGCAGGCACCCAAGCGGGTTTAATGGCAACTTCACTTGAGGCTTATGTAATAGATAACGAAATGTTGGGTGCAATCCTCAGTACTGGGAAACAGATTGAAGTAAATGAAGAGACCTGCTCAGTGGAAGCAATTAAAAAAGTAGTAGAGGGCGATGGTCATTTTCTTGGTCAAGCTGCGACTTTTAATAGAATGAGCACAGATTTTGTATATCCAGAAGTTGCTGACAGACAGGCTTATGATAGTTGGGTGGCTAATGGTAAGCCAAATATAAATTCAAATGCAAAAACAAAAGTTGAATCTATATTACTGGAACATAAGCCTAACTACATTCCAAAAGATTGTGATACGCAAATTCGAAAACTATTCGACATAAGGATCAGAATTTAGGCAGGGAATATGATGAAGATCACTATTATTGGATTAGGTGCAATGGGGTCAATATATGCAGCTTTATTCGCAGCGGCTGGCTATGAAGTGATTGCATATGACCCCTGGGTTGAGCATATTGATGCGATCAATAAAAAGGGACTTTCAATTGAAAGCCCAAGCGGAACCTATACAATCAAAAATATAAAAAGCTCCTCAGTTTTTGAGGCACATAAAGACTGTGATCTTTATATAATTGCCACGAAGGCGTCTGGTGTTGAGACTGCGGCTAAGAAGATATCTCCATTATTGGGGCCAAATGCTACTGTGGTTACCATTCAGAATGGTTTAGGTGCAGACAAAGAAATAGAAAAACACATTAGTTATAATCATATTGTTCTGGGAGTGGCTGATGGCTTTGGAGCTTCAGTCAAAAGTCCGGGGCATGTCCATCACAATGCTATGAAACTCATACGACTAGGTGAACTTAATGGTAAAATTACAGATAGGCTTAAAGACCTAACTGGCCACTGGGAAAAAGCCGGTTTCACTGTGCAGGCCTATGAGGACATACAAAAACTAATTTGGGAGAAATTTTTATGTAATGTTACGTTCAGTGCTCCTTGTACGGTTTTCGAAAAGACAGTTGGTGAACTGATGGATGATCCTCTTGCTTGGCCAGTGGCCTTGGGAGCCATGGATGAAGCTTATAAGATTGGAACCGCAAAAAAGATTAATTTCAGTTTCAACGACCCAGTTCGATATGTTTCCAAATTTGGAGAGAATCTGCGCAATGCTCGTCCATCTATGTTTTTGGATCATCTGGCAAAGAAAAGGTCAGAAATTATGTTTATCAATGGAATAGTACCTAATCTTGGAATTGAAGTTGGAGTTTCCACACCCATCAATTCAACTTTGACTGCTTTGGTTCTCAACAGGGAAACCCAATTTAGGGAAATAATAAAGTGAATGTTGGATCTTTCATAACCTCTGAAAAAGAAACATATGGAATATTTTCTGACGGGTATGCACAATCAGTTACAGATGAATTTATATTTGAATATAATAGCCTAAGAGATGTTCTTGAGAAAGATTCTCTTTCATTAATGTATGAAAATGCATTGGGAACTTCCAAATTAAAGCATAGTAAAATAAAGTTTTTACCCCCACTTATTAATCCAACTAAAATTATATGTGTGGGAATGAATTATCGTAAGCCATACCCCATCGATGGACAAAAAGTGAGCGATCCAAACAATATAATTCTATTCGGTAAAAATCGTGAAGCAATGCTGGCACATCTTGATTTCCTAGAAAGTCCTGTTGGGGATGCTTCCAATAGCTTTGATTATGAAGGTGAAATAGCAGTAGTGATTGGAAAGCAGGCGAGAAACATTTCACCAGCTAATGCACATGAATATATCTTTGGTTTTTCAGCCTTCAACGATGGCTCTGTCCGGGACTGGCAATCGCATTCG
>CEOJ01016372.1_pt1 | contig 9665 bp, 9 predicted proteins | sample 530281 | NCBI WGS metagenome assembly CEOJ01 (sample SAMEA2619879, study PRJEB7988) | marine metagenome | isolation source: saline water (ENVO:00002010), including | reverse complement strand
ATATTGGAGAAAAAAGTGGTTAAGTTAGAAGCGAATCTTCAGTTTATGTTTAATGAGTACGAGCTCATAGATAGATATGAACAAGCATCTAAAGCAGGATTTAAGGGAGTGGAATTACAGGCACCATACTCTCTTGAAAAAGATCAAATATTAGAAAAACTTGAAACACATAATTTAAAACATGTGATTATTAATCTTCCTGTGAACGATCCAGACACTGATCAAGCAAATTTGGCACTAATACCTGATAAAAAAGATCTTTTTTTAGAAAGATTAGATCTGGGAATTAGTTATGCATCTACTCTTGGCTGTATTGGTATAAATACTGGAATAGGAGTTAAACCTAAAGGTTTTGATGATGAAGAAATATTTGAAACTTTAGTTGAAAATCAAAAGATTGCTTCAGAAAAATTGGCAGAAAAAAATATTAAGGCACTAATTGAACCTATCAATACTGTTGATCAACCTGGATTTTTTATAAATACATCAAAACAGGGGATGGATCTAATTGAACAAATAAATCACCATAATGCATTTCTTTTATATGATGTCTATCATATGCAGATAATGGAAGGAGATCTTATTAGAACAATTACAGAATTATTTGATAGTATTGGTCACATACAAATAGCAGATAATCCTGGTAGATATGAACCAGGAACTGGTGAGATAAATTATCCAGCTATTTTTAATTTACTAGACAAAATTGGTTATTCAGGATGGGTTGGATGTGAGTACAAACCATCTGTTAGTACAATAGATTCATTATCTTGGATGAAAAATCTTTAAAATTATGCCCTTAGTAAAAAAAATCAATTTTTCTAATCTGGTTTCAACTGTTTTTTTTATCGGATATTTTCCTTTGAGAGGAGGAGGAAGTTGGGCAGCATTATTCTGCTTGATTATTTTTATACTTTCTAAATGGATATTTATAGATATTTTAGGAATTAGTCAAATAAGCTTCTTAATTATAAACTTAGTAATTCTTATTGCTTATATTCCAATTGGTATTTATACAATAAATAGAACAATTACTGAGGAAAATCCAGATCCTCATCATGTTGTTTTTGATGAGTGGGTAGGTATGTTTATTCCAATTATTTTTATTGAATATAATATTATCGCTCTCATAATATCATTCTTTATATTTAGATTTTTTGATATTTTCAAACCTTTTCCAATAAATAAATTTGAGGAATTGCCTAGAGCCTATGGTGTATTGGGAGATGATGTTATTGCAGGAATATTTACTCTGATAGTTATGGTTATTTTACAAACTTTTATAGACTTTCCTCTAATTTAAGAACTCTAATACTAATTTTTTAAAATCATTTAATTTTTCGTCATGAATGTTATGACCACAATCTAATTTTTCTATATGAAGTTTATTCATTTTTTGTTTCATGATTTCAATTTCTTCCTGAATTATAACTTGGCCTGTCTTTTTTTCATCACCCACGATTAGTAATGTTCTTACATTAGAAATATTTTCAAAAATTTCTAATGGATTAAAATTTGATAATGCTGAACCATCTATAGTTTCTTCAAGAACTTTATAGTCTAGATTACTCAAGTTTTCAGCTATAGTATCTAAATTTCTAACTTTAGAAAGTTTAGTATTTTCAGATAGCTTTTTGTATATATTTTCCATAGAATTAGAGCTCTTTGCTAATGACAAATTATATGAAAATCTTTTACTAACTCCCTCAACTCCCACTCTCTTTGCATGAAAAAAAGGAGGATCTTCTAAAATTAAATTTTTTACATCATATCTCGATAGAGCTGCAACCTCTGATGCAATGCATGCACCTAGTGAATGTCCAATTAAATCTAAAGGCTTTTTGATGATTTTTTCTATAAAAAATAAAATATCTTTACTAAAATCTGACCACATATAGCTACTAAAATTATCGGAGTTACCATGACCTCTGAAATCAATTGTGTACACCGTTCTTTTTTTTGATAAATCATCAATTAATTCTTTCCAAGTATTTGATGAACTGGTTATTCCATGTAACAAAATAACTGGATCTCCATCTCCATATTTGTAATAAGAAATTTTTTTAGTGTTGATTTCAAGAAAATTTTTCATTTTTCTATATAACTCAAAAGACCTTCTGAAAATTCAACAGGAAAATCTCTGTGAATATTATGACCAGAATTATTCCATTCTATAACTTGAATATTAGGGTTTATTTTTATTATATTTTCTAATTTTTCTTTAGAATTTATTCCACCAAAATCAGGGTTAGAATGGTTCAGTGATATTTTGCATCTTACTTTTTCATAAATATCTTCTATATCAAAATCATCCTTAAACTCTCTAGGTACTCTTAATAAAAAATTATCTGTTAATTTTCTTGCAGTAGCAATTTCTATAGGAATATCTTCTCTCCAATCAGGTCTAAGTTTTCTAAGCTTATTAATTGCTTCGTCTAAACTATGAGAATTATCGACTGTTTCTGCTACTAATTTACCTCTTGATGCTCTGCCTGTTTTATCTACTGGTTGAGATCCAAGAAAAGGGTCTTCTAATATTACACCTGATATTTGTTTGGGATTCATTTGTGAAACAGCAGAAACTATAGGTCCGCCTAAAGAATGCCCAACTAAAAATACATTATTTATTTCTAATTTTTCAATTACCTTTGATATATCTTCTGCCCAAGTTGATCTCTTATGAGATGATAGGGTTCTTCCAGATCTACCAAATCCTCTCAAGTCTACTGAAAAAACATTGTATGATTCTGGAATAAGGTCCATTATCTTAATCCATGATTGCCATCTTTCTAAGAATCCATGCACAAAAAAAATATTAGTTTTGTTTTCTGGCATTACTCTTGAAGCAAGATTAATTGCGACATCATTTGTATGAATATATGATTCTTTATACATTTATTTTTTTTGTAGATAAATTGAAATTCTATCTTATCCTATTAATAAAAAAAATAATTATGATACTTTTAATAAAAATCTTAAGAAATCAAAAATGAAAATTGAAAAAGTTGAATCATTACTTTCTGGTAATAGTCATTTTGTAAGAATAGTAACTGATAATGGAATAGAAGGTATTGGTCAGTCTGCATGTTGGGGATATATGGAAGCAACTGATGCAGTTATATCCAGCTTTAAGGATTATCTTATAGGTCAAGACCCATTAAAGACTGAGCATCATTGGCAGTATCTTTATAGAATGGGACCATTTAGAGGTTCTATACTTTCAGCTGCAATTAGTGCAGTAGATATAGCTTTATGGGATATAAAAGGAAAATTTTATGAAGCTCCTGTTTGGCAATTATTAGGAGGTAAAGTAAGAGATAAAATAAGACTACATCTTCTTATGGGTAGTGACAGACCTGATGCAGCTGATCAAGGAACTACAGCTGAAGGATTACGATTAAATGCAATTGATGCTGTAAAGGAAGGTTTTACTGCAATAAAAATAGACCCTTTGCCAGATAATTATCAATCTATGTCTTTATCTCAACTAATTAAGGAAACCAAGGATAATGTTGCTGCTCTAAGAGAAGGAGCCGGCATTGAAGTTGATATTATTCTAGAAATTCATAGAAAACTTACACCAATGAATGCAGTTGCTTTAGCAGAAGAATTATTTGAATTTCATCCTTTATTTTATGAAGATCCAATACAGATTGATTCAATAAAATCTCAATCTGAAATTGCAAAAAAAATTTCATTACCAATGGCAAATGGAGAAAGAATGCATTCAATTTGGGAATTTAGAGAAATGTACGAAATTGGAGGAAGTCAATATGCTCGACCCGATGTTGGTTTAGCAGGAGGAATTACACATGTAAAAAAAATTGCTTCAATAGCTGAGTCTTATCATTCAGCAGTAGTAACTCATAATTATCTTGGACCAGTTATTACTGCAGCTGCTTGCAATATAGATGCCTCAATCCCTAATTTTATTACCCAAGAATATTCAACTATTGATGAAGCAGATATCAACAAAGTTATCAAAACCGATTGGGCTAGAGATGGAGGCTTTATTATTGTTCCTGATTGTTTAGGAATAGGAATTAATGTGAATTTCAATGATCTAAAAAAGTATAACTACGAAACAAGGCTTCAACAAAATATACCTATGAGAAATGATGGATCAGTAGGTTATTCAGTATAGAAAATAAATAATAAAATATGGATGATGAAGAATATTACAGAAAAATAAAAAGAATTAATAAAGAAAATCTTTATAAACAAATCCGGAAAAAAAAATCAGATATATGGAAAAATTTTGAAGTTACGGGAACACTGAATAAAAAAGAAAAAATTCATGACACAGTCACGGCACTTGCAGAATCAGATGCAACAGGCGAAACAGCTAAAATTTTTTCTGAAATTCGTTCTACAATGAAAATTCCCATGCTGACATCTATATGGAGAATTCTAGCTGATTCATTTGATGATCTAGATTTATCTTGGAAAGCAGTAAAACCACTATATAAAACTGGTCAACCTGAGGCAGCGTTAAATAGACTGCACAAGGATGCATCTTTCCCTAACTTAAAACCTATTTCATTAGACGAAATAGAAAAAATTGGTATTTCTAATAAAGATCTTATAAATATAAAAGCGATTCTAAAAGCTTATAATCGATCTAATAGTCTAAATTTGCTAACTCAATCTGCTTTAGTAACAGATGAAAGCAAAAAGTATGTACCTTACCCAATTGTTAAAATATGTCATAAATCTATAAGTATTCCTAGATTACTCCCACGTGAAGAAATTTCTGATTTAGTTTGGGAAGAAATTTTAAAAATTAATAAATTTGGAACCAATACACCAAATCCTGGCATTGCTACGATTTTTAGACATCTCGCATATTGGCCAAAATTACTTTCTCTAATGCAAATACAGCTACAAATAGCTCAAAAAAATGGAGAAATATCTATAGGAGCTAATAGTGTATCTAAAATCGCTATCGAAGAAGGTAATAGAATGATGCAATTAAGAGATGAAAATGCGATAAATAAAATGTCTTCATATGCTAGAAGTACTATTATTCAATATGTTAATGGTCCATTCAAGTGTGCAAGAATAGTAAATATAGGGACAGCATTATATAACTGGCTAGAAAAAGCTAAATAATGCTCTTAAGCGTTTCCCCTATTTTTGAAGGATCATTTGCATGATGTGCCCCAGCATTTTTTAGAGCAAGAATTTTTTCACTTGCCAAACCCATTTTCCCGCTAATAACTGCTCCTGCATGTCCCATTCTTTTACCTTTAGGTGCAGTAGTTCCTGCTATTGTAAAAACAACAGGTTTACTAATATTATTTTTTATAAATTCTGCAGCTTGTTGTTCTTTAGTTCCACCTATTTCACCAATCAAAACTATAGAATTTGTACTGTCATCGTTCTCAAAATATTCTAGAGCATCTATAAAGCTTGTGCCATGAATAGGATCTCCACCTATTCCAATACACAAAGATTGTCCATAACCTGCATCTCCTATTTGAGCAATTGCTTCATAGGTAAGAGTTCCCGATCTAGATACAACTCCTACATCTCCAGATTTACAAATATCACCTGGAATAATACCAATTTTAATTTTTTGTTTAGGAGAAATAATACCAGGACAATTCGGTCCAATTAATTTAGTTTTTTTATCCTTAAGATAATTTTTTACTTTGACCATATCATGTACAGGTATTCCTTCTGTTATGCATACCACTAAATCTAATCCCGCATCTATTTGTTCAATTATTGCGTCTATAGCAAAAGGAGCAGGTACATAAATTACTCCTGCATTTGCACCTGTTTTTTCTTTAGCCTCCATAACAGTTTCAAAAAAAGGAATTTTTTCTTCAAAAAGCTGTCCTTTTCTATTAGGATGAACACAAGCTACTACATTGGTCCCATACTCTATAGATTTTTTTGCCTGAAAGCTACCATCTTTTCCTAGCCCCTGAACAAGAACTTTTGTATTTTTATCAAATAGCATATTACTTCTCTTTACTTAGTGAAGTTAACAATTCTGCTGCGTGACCTAGATTATCAGCTATATGGATATCTAAATCTGAGTTTTTTAAGATATTAAACCCTATATCAGAATTTGTTCCTCTCATACACACAATAATAGGTAGATTAAATTCTGTATCTTTAGCTGCTTCAACCACACCTTCTGCAATTAGATCTGCTCTTGCAATACCTGCAAATAGATTTATTAGTAAGTATTCTACTTTTTCGTCTGAAACTAATATTTTGAATGCTTCTATAATTTTATTTTTATCAGTGGATCCTCCAACGTCTAGAAAATTAGCGGGGTAACAACCTGATTTTGTAGTAACATCCATAGTGGCCATTGCTAATCCTGCTCCATTTACTAAACAACCAACATTTCCTTTATCTAATTTTACGTAAGCCAAATCAAAATCTTTAGCTTTAGTTTCCATTGGGTTTTCTTGATTTCTATCTCTTAGTTCAAAAATTTCTTTTTGTCTGAAATAGCTGTCGTCATCAATATTTATTTTGCAATCTAATGGTATTAAATTATCATTATCATCAATTACCAAAGGATTGATCTCAATTAAAGTACTATCTATCTCACTAAATGCTGTTTGTAAGTTATTTAGTAGGTTATAAAACGATACCGTAGATGATTTTGGAATATCTAATTCCGAAGCTATTTGTCTAATTTGATAAGGCTTTAATCCAATTATAGGATCAAAGTTTATTTTCTTGATTTTTTCAGGATTCTTTTCTGCTATTTTTTCAATATCAGTACCACCCTCTGAAGATATAATCAAAGACGGTCCTTCTACATCTGGATCAATGATTATAGATAAGTACAATTCTTTTTTTATATTAGTTAATTCTGTAACTAGTAACTTTTCTACAATCACACCTTCTGAATCAGTTTGATCTGTAACTATCTTTTTCCCCAGAATCCCTTTTGCAAATGTTTTAGCATCTTCAGGAGAATTACATAATTTTACGCCACCCGCTTTTCCTCTACCTCCTGAATGTATTTGAGCTTTTACTACAACTTGTCCTTGAAATTTTTTTGCAATTTCATAGATTTCATTAGGATCAGTACCTAAATTTCCTGCAGGAAAATTAATATTGTAATTAGATAATAAATCTCTAGATTGATATTCGTGTAAATTCATAAGAATTGAAAAATTTTAATGATAACTATCTTATTAAATCTTATATTTATGAAATTGATAATGCTTTTAGAGGATAAGTTTCTTTATTTTTTCATATTAGTTGCTTCATTGTTGTTTTTTTACAAAAAAGTTACTAATAATAATGAATCAATTATGAAGAATGTAATATCATATGAGAATCATTAGGATAAATAGGAGTAAACATGCAAGCTTTTTGGGCTCTAATTATTGTTTTTGGATCAACAGCTATATGGCTTATTATTCTTCAATTAATTAATAATTACCTAGCTAGAAGAGAAAAATAAAATTTTTTTATCAATTACATGCTAGATGTAAAAAATATTTCTTACTCAATATCTAATAGAAAACTCTTTGAAAATGCTTCTTTCAGTATACCCTCAGGTTACCATGTTGGTTTAGTAGGGAAAAATGGGATCGGTAAAACGACATTATTCAACCTAATTGATAAAAACCTTCTTCTTGATGAAGGTGAGATTAATTTACAAAAAAGAAAAAAAATTTCAGTCCTTCAACAAGAGATTCCAAACACAAATTTGTCCATTTTAGATTATGTTTTATCAACTGATTCTGAAACTCAATTATTAATAGAAGAATTCGAAAATTCAAAAGATCAAAATAGAATTATTGAACTCTCCTCAATTTTAGATGAAAAAAATGCTTATAAAGACGAGTGGAAAGCCTCGTATATATTATCAGGACTTGGTTTTAAGAAAGATGATCAATCAAAAAAAATAAATGAGTTATCCGGAGGATGGAGAAATAGAGTTGGATTGGCAGCTACTTTATATAGTGATCCTGACTTACTTCTTCTTGATGAACCAACCAATCATCTAGATTTCGAAAGCGTTGTTTGGTTTGAAAATTTCTTAAAAGAATTTAAGGGGACTTTCATAATGATTAGTCACGATAGACAAGTATTGAATAGCACAGTTGATCATATTCTTCATGTTGAAAACCATAACCTAAATTTATATACAGGAAATTATGATCAATTTGAATCACAGTTTGCCCAAAAAAGTCTAGCTCAAGAGGCAATGTTTAAAAAGCAACAAGCTTTTAAGCAAAGGGTTATGAAGTTTGTTGATAGATTTGGTGCAAAAGCTACGAAAGCAAAGCAAGCTCAAAGTAGATTAAGATCTTTAGAAAAAATAGATATGGTTGATGCAATTATTAGTGATAGAACTATAAGTTTTTCATTTCCAAAGCCTAACAATTTAGGGACATCAATGCTGACAATTAATAAAGTTGATGCAGGGTATGATGGAATTACTGTATTAAAAAACATTAACTTAAGTATTTCAAATGATTCAAGGATTGCTTTAGTAGGAGCAAATGGTAACGGAAAATCTACACTTATTAAATTGATTGCTGGAAATTTAGATCCTATGAAGGGCAGTATTATCAAAAAAAAGAATCTAAAAATAGGATATTTTGCTCAACATCAAGCAGATGAATTGGATTTAGAAAAAACAGGATACCAGGTTTTATCTGAAATTGATCCAGAAAAACCAGATTTATTTATTAGAGGAGTTTTAGGAAGATTTGGTTTTGATAAGCAAAAATCTGAAACAAGAATAGAAAATCTCTCGGGTGGAGAAAAAACAAGACTATTATTTTGTCTAATGAGTTATCATTCTCCAGATCTGTTATTGATGGATGAGCCTACAAATCATCTTGATATTGATTCTAGATTATCATTGATCAACTCTTTAAATGAATTTGAAGGTGCAATAATTTTGGTTAGCCATGATAAAGATATTATTGAAAAAGTTGCGGAACAAATTTTGTTAGTAAAAGATAGTCAGGTAAATCTATTCGTAGATGATATTTCTGACTATGAAGATATTTTGAAGGATGAATTAAAACCAAATAAGGGTAATAAAAACAAAAATATTTATGAGTCCAATAAAAAAAGTAGAAAAATTGAAAATAAGATCAATAAATTGATTGTAATAAAAAAAGAATTAGAAGATAAGATGAGCTCTTTAGAAAATATCGATAATTTTGAACTTTTAGAAGAACTTTCAAATAGCTATAACAAAATTAAAAAGGAAATATTAGATTTAGAAAATGAGTGGATTGATAATAGTAGCTAAAATATGGCGGAGGGGACAGGATTCGAACCTGCGGTACCCTTACGGATACTCCTGTTTTCAAGACAGACGCTTTCAACCACTCAGCCACCCCTCCATATTTAAAACAACATTCTAATTATATAAGAAATTACTCTAAACTACCCCAGCTTGAGCCTGTTTTTATATCTACTAGTACAGGGACATCAAGTTTTATAGCTTCAGGCATGATTTCATTTATCATTGAACCAAGTTCCATAAGTTCTCCTGGTGCAACTTCAAATATCAGTTCATCATGAACTTGAACTAACATTTTTGATCTCATTCCTTCATACCTTATTTTTTGACCTAATTTAATCATTGCAACTTTTATTATCTCTGCAGCAGTTCCTTGAATAGGCATATTAATCGCAATTCTTTCTGCAAAACCCCTAAT
>CEOJ01117118.1_pt1 | contig 9669 bp, 9 predicted proteins | sample 530281 | NCBI WGS metagenome assembly CEOJ01 (sample SAMEA2619879, study PRJEB7988) | marine metagenome | isolation source: saline water (ENVO:00002010), including | reverse complement strand
CTAATAATAGAAAAATTGTAACACAGGCATATCTAACACCAGCAATTAGACCAGATACACTGTCAATTTCGATGGGCCAGGGCCATTCGGCAATGGGCAGATATGCAAAAGATAGGGGAGTAAATCCTGTCGATTTATTATCTGAATCGGTTGATGATAAGTCTGGAGGGTTAGATCTTGGTAGTGCTAAAGTTCAATTAAAAAAGACTGGTAATTGGGAGAAGTTAGTTAAAGTTCAGCACTCTTTTTCTCAAGAGAACAGAGATATTGTCCAGACAATACCGATGTCAAAATTATTGAGCAAGGATGATCATCATCATGACCATCATGGAGGCCATAAAGAGTACGATATGTATCGTGAATACGATTATTTTGTTCACAAGTGGGGAATGACAATTGACTTAGACAAGTGTACAGGCTGTGGTTCTTGTATAGTTGCATGTTATGCAGAAAATAATATTCCTGTTGTTGGAAAGGAACAAGTTGGTAATGGAAGACACATGTCATGGCTCACCCTAGAAAGATTCCAAGATGAAATTAAAGATGAATCTGATCAAACAATTAGAATTGATACTAGAATTCTTCCACAAATGTGTCAACACTGTGAAAATGCACCGTGTGAACCTGTTTGTCCTGTATTTGCAACATATCATAATCCTGAGGGCATCAATCTTATGGTCTATAGTAGGTGTGTAGGAACTAGATATTGTTCAAATAACTGCTCATATAAAGTTAGAAGGTTCAATTGGTTTACTTATGAAGCTCCTGAACCATTAAATTTACAACTAAATCCTGACGTAACTGTCAGATCTAAAGGGGTTATGGAAAAATGTAATTTCTGTTTCCATAAAATTGGTATAGCGAAGGATAAAGCAAAAGATGAGAATCGTAAAATGACTGATGATGAAATTGCAACTATAACTGCATGTCAATCGGCCTGTGGTTGTGGTGCCATAGAATTTGGTGATTTAAATGATCCAAATAGTAAAGTGGCAAAATTATCTCATGATAAAAGAGCGTATTCTTTATTAGGAGAGTTAAATACAAGACCTTCAGTTAAATACCTTAAAAAAATTGAAAAGGATAAAGCATAGACATGAGTGATTTTAATTCATTAACAGCCTCTGAAAAATATTCACATCTTAACCAAACGGTTATGAATATGTTGAATAAGCCAGGCTGGGGCTGGTGGGCAATATTTGCAGTTGATATGCTTTTCTTGGCTTTTGGAATTTATTGTTTTATTTATCAAGTCTATACAGGTCTTGGTGTTGCTGGATATAGCCACCCGGTCTTGTGGGGAGTATATATAACTAACTTTGTTTTTTGGGTTGGTATAGCGCACTCTGGAACTTTGATTTCTGCAGTCTTATTTTTGTTTAGGGCTAGATTTAGAATGTCTATTTATAGAATTGCTGAAGCAATGACAGTTTTTGCTGTTGCAACAGCTGGCCTTTTTCCAATAATTCATTTAGGTAGACCTTGGAATTTTTATTGGTTATTACCATATCCTAACCAGAGAGGTCTATGGGTTAATTTTGATTCACCTTTGCTTTGGGACGTTTTTGCGGTTAGTACTTACGCAACTATTAGTTCTGTGTTTTTCTTTATAGGTATGATTCCAGATATTGCGGCTATCAGAGACACTGTTGTAGGTAAAGTTAAAAAAGCATTTTATTCTGTCGCATCACTTGGTTGGAAAGGATCAAGTTGGGAGTGGGGACACTACACAAGAGCATATTTTTATTTTGCGTGTTTTGCTACACCTTTAGTAATTTCTGTCCACAGTGTTGTTTCTTGGGATTTTGCTATGGCAAATACCCCTGGATGGCATACAACAATTTTTCCACCTTACTTTGTTGCTGGAGCTATATTCTCCGGTTTAGCCATGGTTATAACTTTATGTATTCCTCTAAGATATATATTTAAGCTAGAAGACTATATAACAATGGAAAATTTTGATGGTATGTCAAAAATGATTATTTTAACTTCCAGTATTGTTTTTTATGCTTATCTAATAGAATTTTTTATAGCATGGTATAGCGGTAATAAATATGAGTATGATCAATTTATATACCGTGCGGTTGGTGATTATGCACTTTTCTATTGGATAATGATGGTTTGTAATGGAATTGTACCTCACTTGCTCTGGTTTAAGAGAATTAGGCATAATCTAATGATACTTTTTATAATAACTCTGTTAATTAATATTGGCATGTGGTTCGAGAGGTTTAATATTATTGTAATTTCTCTTTCAAAAGAATTCGAGCCTGGGTCTTGGGGACTTTATAAGCCTTCATGGGTAGAGATTGGTATTACTGTTGGAAGTTTTGCTTGGTTCTTTATGTTCTTCCTAATTTTTGTTAGAACTCTTCCTGCTCTTTCAATTGCTGAAATCAAGGAAATCTTACCAGTTCCAAAGAAGAATGGAGGTAAGTCCGATGAATAAAAACAATCAAAATATTTTGGGAATTTATACATATGTAGATGTTCTAATAGATACTATCAAAAGGCTAAGATCAGAGGGCTATGAGGATTTAAGAGTTTTTTCACCAGCACCTAATCATGAAATTGAAGATGCTTTAGATACAGGTAAGGAGCCAAGCAAGGTTAAATACTTTACTTTTTGTGGTGCGATACTAGGAGCTCTAGTTGGAGTTTGCTTTACCGTTTTGACTTCAATAGATTGGCCTATTGTTACAAGCGCTAAACCTATTGTCTCTATTCCACCTTATATGATTATCATTTTTGAGTGTATGATTTTAATTGGAGGATTATCTACTTTTTTAGGTCTTTTGATTAATTCAAGATTAAGAAAAGATACACCTCCTGAACTTTATGATGAAAGATTTAGTGATAATAAATTCGGTATATTGGTAAGTTGTGGTGCAAATGATCTCGAGAAAATAGAAAATATTTTTAGAGATTCAGGAACAGATGAAGTACAAATCAATGGAGTTTTAAAAGAAGAGGCCAAGGCTGAAGAAGTAAAAACTGAAGAAACTGAACCTGAGAAAGTTAACTCTGAGGAAGTAAAGACTGAAGAGGTTGAAAATGAAAATTAATATTATTAATACATCTATTTTCTTTTTAATCTTTTCATTTCTAAGTTTTGAATCTAATGCTTTACCATGGTCAAAAGATATGTGGGATCATCCTAGCATAAAGCCATACGAGGAAGCTAGAGAATATCCAAAAAATAATATAAGAAAAGAAGAAGAGATACGTGAATTATCTAGAGCCGAATATGAAGAGGTTGTTAATGGACCTAATAGAGGAAAGGCATCTATTGATAAAGGTAAAGAGCTTTATCAAACATATTGCTATGTTTGTCACGGTATGGATGGTGGTGGATATGGTCCTGTAATTAAAAATGATTTACGAAAAAATGCTTATTTTTATCCTGTTAATCTTAAGCAAGCACAAACACAAAAAAGAACTGATGGTTATATTTTTGCATACATAAGGTACGGAGGTAAGGTTATGATGCCAGCATATGGAAGAATAACTGAGACTGAAGCTTGGGACATTGTTTATTATGTTAGATACTTACAGGGAAAGGTTAAATAAAAGGAGTTTTTTTAATAATGAGTCAAGATTTAAATAAAATCTTAGTTTTTCCAAAAAGTTTTACACTTTTTTTATATGTAGGTATTGCTATTGGTTTTTCTTCTTTTGTTTATTATGCACTTGGCAGTCATGCTGACCTAGCATGGACGGCTTTTCACTTAAATTTTCTTTTTTGGGCTGGGGTAAGTCATGGCGGTATTTTATTTGCTTCAGCTATGCGAATTACTGAGTCGAGTTGGGGCCGACCAATGATGAGAATATTTGAGTCCTTTGGTTCTTTTATTCCTATAATTTTTATATTTATAATCTTCTTATATATAGGTGGAGAATATACTTTGCCATATATGACTAAAGATTATGTTTATACACAAAAAGTATTTTGGCTTGGTGAAGGTTTTGTTTTTGGTAGAACCTTTTTAATGGTCGGAGGATTACATGTCTTAATTTATTTATATTTGTATAATTCTCTTAGGCAAGATTTAGCCGGATCAAATATTACAAAAGGTTTCTTTTCATTTTTATCAAAGCCTTTGATGGAAAATGAGGGAAATTTTGATTCCAAACTTTATAAATTTTCAATTGCAATAGCATTTATATATGCATTATCAATGAGTTTCCTTGCCTTTGATTTTATAATGTCACTTGATACTCATTTCTATAGTACATTGTTTGGTGTTTATTATTTTATGGCGTCTGTTTTAGCTGCTTTAATGCTAACTGTGATTATATCATCTATGCTTACTTTGAAATTTAAATTACAGAATGTAATAACAGAGATGCAGTTTTATGATTGTGGTAAATTAATGTTCGGTCTTTCTGTTTTTTGGTTATATAGTATGTATTCTCAGTTCTTACCTATATGGTATGGAAATATGCCCGAAGAAACTGGCTTTGTTGGCTTAAGAGTTTTTGAAGAACCTTATAAAACTTTTGTTTGGGCAATATTAACATGTGTCTTTGTGATACCTTTTGTTACTTTAATTCCAAGAACAACAAAGTTGGTAAAGCCTATAATAGCATCAATTGCTACAGTATCCTTTTTAGGGCTTTTTCTAGAAAAAATATGGCTTATATATCCATCATTAATGCATAATCATTTCCATATTGGTTTAGAAGTTGTTTTAGTTAGCTTTGGTTTTCTTTGCTTATTCTTACTTTGTGTCACTAAGTTTTTATCTATATTCCCTGTTTTCGTAGCTAATGATAAATATTTAATAAAAAAACTTGAAGATGGAGATCATCATTAATGGATAAAAAAAGTAATAACTTAGGTAAAGCAGGAGCTATAGGTTTTGCACTCGGTGTTTTTGGGTTTATTTCTCTTTTAGTAACAATCTCTTTTCTTGGGCCCTTTATTCCTCACCTAATCCGTACTATATTTAATATATATTATGGCGGCTAAAAAAATTACCTATAAGAAAGCTGGAGTCAATATAGACGAAGGAAATCTTTTCGTTAAAAAAATTCAACCTCATTTAAAAAAAACAATTTCTAAAAATGTAATTGGTGACAGAACTTCTTTTGCCGCTCTTTATAGTCTAGATATCAATAAGATAAAACAACCCGTTCTTGTATCATGTACTGATGGTGTTGGAACAAAAGTTCAAATAGGAGTTAGCACTAATAAAATAGAAGGCTTAGGAATTGACTTGGTTGCTATGTGTATTAATGATCTTATTTGTACTGGAGCCAAGCCTTTATTTTTTCTTGACTATATTGCAACATCAAAATTATCAGCTAAATACCATTCTAGAATAGTAAAAGGAATAAGCTTAGGTTGCGTTGAATCTCAGTGTTCAATCGTAGGTGGCGAAACAGCTGAAATGCCGGATATGTACAAGAAGGATGAGTTTGATCTTGCTGGCTTTAGTGTTGGAGTAATTGATAAAAAAAATATAATTATGAAAAAAAATGTCAAAAAGGGGGATACTCTTATTGGTTTGTGTTCATCAGGGCCACATTCGAATGGTTACTCATTAATAAGAAAAATATATTCAAAAAAAATGCTTAATTCATCATCAAATAAAAAACTTTTAAGAAATTTAATGATGCCAACTAGGATTTATTCAAAGATTATCAATAAAATTTATACCCCTGATTGTGGAATAACGGGTATAGCTAACATAACTGGAGGAGGTATTATCGAAAATATACCTAGGATAATGAATAAAAATTTGGGTGTTTCAATCAAAAAAAACAGCTGGAAAATTCCCGAACTTTTTATAGATATAATGGAAAGATCAAAATTAGATTATACAGAGATGATTAGAGTTTTTAATATGGGAATTGGATTAGTTTTAAGCGTCAAAAAAAACAAGCTATCAAACATTGAAAAGTTACTTAGAAAGAATAATGAACCTTACTATATAATTGGAGAAGTAACTTCCAAAAAAGGTTTTCATGTTATCTAAATCCCCATGATCCCAAAGTGTATGAGAAAGTTGCACGAATATTTAGCTTAGCTAAACTACCCCAAGATTTTGGAAATGGAGGATAAGGAGCTGCTTCAATTATCGAATCTTTTGCTTCATTATCGAGTAGCTCATACCCTGATGAGTCAATTATATTTACATCAATAAGCTTCCCATCCCTGTTTAATGACATTAGAACTCTAACTTTTCCGGTATGACCCTTTAAATATGAATCCCTTGGGTAAGACCAAACCATTTCGATTTTCCTCTTTATCTTAATAAAATAAGAAATATATTTGAATTCCTTAGTGTCAAGATCAACTGTTTCCTCATTTTCATCAACATCCTTTGATGTTATTTTCGGTTTAAAAATACTCTTTTTAGATTCAGATGAGTCTTTAGATTCTTTAGCTATTTTTTCATCAACTTTTTTCGGCAACTGACCTTGGTCTATCATTTTCTTATTATCATCTTTTTTGTTTTTTTCTTCAGTTTTCCTGGATAATCTTGATTCTTTCTTTTCTGGAGATGGTTTTTTATAGTTATTGATAATTTCCTTTGGGGCTGATTCTTTTAATGCTTTGTTACTGCTTTTTGCAAGTCTCTCAGCATCATTATCTATTTCATTACTATCTTGAATTATTTCAGTTATTTCAATATATTGCAGAGGTTTTTTAAATTTAAAATCTAGATCGGATAGTATAAACGCAAAAATAAAAATTAATAAATGAATAATAACTGAGAGAAATAAAAAAATATTTCTACTTACTTTTTTCTTCAAATTCATCATTTATTTTAATCCAATAAAATGTATTATAAGTATAGATGTTTTTATTAAAACTTTCTTTGATTTTATTTTTTTTAACTTATCTTAATACAAATGGATTTTGTTCACCAAGGGAAAACTGGAACTACGGAAAAAAAAATAAAGAAATCAAGCATCATACTGAAACCATAAAAGTTAGGGATTTAACAAAAAATAAAAAAATAGACAATCAGACAATTAATAGCAAAGAGGATAAGGTATATAAGCCAGGAACTCCTAGGGACAAATACTAAAGAGATGAGTTATAGAAATTTTTTCATATTTATATTTATTATGCTCTTTTATTCTTGCTCATGGGTCTCAGATACATGGGAAAAAAGACCAGATTGGGTGATGCCCGATGATAAATCAAGTGAAACAATAGAATTTAATAATCAAGAATTATTCTCAGGTTTTAGCTCTAATATATCTAGTGGAAAATTGGAGAAGAAGTTAGAAGAAAAAAATATTGATTATTCAGAGTCTACCGATTCAAAAAAAGATTTAAAAATATATATTGTTAAAGGAAGTTTAATTGATACTAAAAGCGCTTTTTCCTATAAGCAAATTGAATCAAATATAGATTTTTTTGATGGCAATTTCTTATCCTCTAGGATATTTATTGATGCATTAAATCAAACAAATCTAGATGAAATAGTATCATCCATATATGCCTTTTTAGTAGAATTTTATTCCGAACCAACATCTGAATCATCCATATATTCTTATGATACATATGAGTGGACTAATGGAGATATAGAAGTTTTCCTATCTATTGATAGAGATTCCAAAGTTTTAATTTTATCTGAGGTGAATTCTTCTTTGGAGAAATCTAGAAGATTTAAAGAATTTAAAGATAAGTTCATTGATGAATATCAAACTTATGAAGAAGAAATGAGATATGGTAAGCGAAGAAGAAGATAACTTAAATGCTTGATTCTACTATCGAAGCAAAATCTGTCATGATTTCATTTAACGAATAATCTTTAGGAGTATAAACTGCTTTAACGCCACATCCTTTTAGTGTTGGATGATCTTCATCAGGTATTATTCCTCCAACTATTAAGGGAGTACTTTCAAAACCTTTATCTTTAATCATATCGATAATTTTAGGAACAATAGAAAGATGTGATCCAGACAAGATACTTAAACCCACTAGGTCTACATTCTCTTGCTCAATAGTACTTACGATTTCATCTGGTGTAAGCCTTATACCATGATATATAACTTCCATTCCTACATCTCTGGCTCTCACAGCAATCTGTTCAGCTCCATTTGAATGTCCATCAAGTCCCGGCTTCCCAATCAAAATTTTAATTGGTCTTCCAAGTTTTTTCGCGACATTAGAGATTTTATTTCTTACTTCATTTATTTCATCATCATCAATTCCAGTTGATATTGATGTTCCAGTAGGTGGCCTATATTCACCAAACATTTCTCTAAGCTTTCCCGCCCATTCACCTGTTGTAACACCATTAATAACGCAATCTATAGTTGACTCCATTATATTTTCTGAATTATTAATAGAGCTTTCCAATTTATTTAATGATTCTTCAACTTTTTTATTATCCCTATTATCTTTAAAATTAATCAAAGAATCAATTTTATCTTTTACTAATTTTTCATCAACCTTCTGTATGGATTCATTTGCTCCTATTGGAGAGTCTTCAGTTTCTGTAAAACAATTAACACCTATTACTTTTTTTGTACCATCTTCTATTTGCTTGGACCTTTTAGAGAGTGAAGAAACTAAAGCTTCTTTCATATATCCATTTTCCAGCGCTACTGCAGCACCACCCATATCGTCTATTTTTTTTATTTCATTATATGCTTCTTCTTTAAGTTTTTTAACATTTTCATTTATTACATTTGACCCCTCGAATATATCACCGTATTCAAGAAGATCTGTTTCAAATGCTAGAATCTGTTGAAATCTTAAAGACCATTGCTGGTCCCAAGGCCTAGGCAACCCAAGAGCTTCGTTCCATCCTGGAAGTTGTATAGCTCTTGCCCTAGAATCTTTACTTAAAGTCACTGCTAACATCTCTATTATTATTCTTGCTACATTATTTTCAGGTTGTTGGGCTGTAAGACCCAAAGAATTAACCTGAACACCATATCTAAATCTTTTATATTTTGGATCTTCAACTCCATACCTTTCAGTACATATTTCATCCCACATCTCAGTAAATGCACGCATTTTACATAGTTCTTCAACAAATCTAATTCCTGCATTAACAAAAAATGAAATTCTCCCAACAACTTTTTGAAAGTCTTTCTCAGGAATTTGTCCTGAATTTTTGACTGAGTCAAGAATACAAATTGCATTAGATAAAGCAAAAGCGAGTTCTTGCACAGGAGTGGCTCCCGCTTCCTGAAGATGATAACTACATATATTTGTAGGATTCCATTTTGGGATATTTTTATAACAAAAAATAATCATATCAGTGATAATTTTGATTGATTCTGTTGGAGGGAAAATGTAAGTTCCTCTTGATAGATATTCTTTTAGCAAATCATTTTGGGTAGTACCTTGTAAAAGACTTAAATCAATATTATTTTTTCTGGCGACTCCACAATATAATGCAAGCAACCAAGCAGCAGTTGCATTAATTGTCATCGATGTATTCATCTTGTCTAATGGGATTCCTTCAAATAGTTTTTCCATATCAGAAATATGAGATATGGGAACCCCAACTTTGCCTACTTCACCCTGAGCCAAAATGTGGTCCGAGTCATAACCCGTTTGAGTAGGTAAGTCAAAAGCAACACTTAAACCTGTTTGCCCTTTCGAAAGATTAGTCTTAAATAGTTTGTTCGTATCCTCTGCTGTTGTATGACCAGCATAGGTTCTCATTATCCAAGGTCTATCAATTTTTTTTT
>CEOJ01209474.1_pt1 | contig 9673 bp, 6 predicted proteins | sample 530281 | NCBI WGS metagenome assembly CEOJ01 (sample SAMEA2619879, study PRJEB7988) | marine metagenome | isolation source: saline water (ENVO:00002010), including | reverse complement strand
GATAACAGTAGATTGACATGCCAGATTGAAGTTAATGATGATTTGGATGGTCTTATTGTTCATATAGCTGAAAACGAATACTAAACATAATAAGAGAAAAAAAGATGACTATTAAAATTGGAGATACGATGCCTGAAGGCACATTCAATATAATGAAAAATGATCAGCCTTCAAAAATAGATTCTGAGGAATTATTTAGTAATAAGAATGTATTAATATTTGCTGTACCAGGAGCATTCACACCAGGCTGCTCGATGAAACATCTACCTGGATTTATTTCCAATCAGAATGAGATATATTCAAAAGGTATAGATCAAATTGCATGCTTAGCTGTTAATGATATTTATGTGATGAGTGCGTGGGCAAAAAGTCACAATATTGCAGATGAGATCTTGATGATTAGTGATGGAAATTGCGATTATACTAAAAAGATTGGTCTTGAAGCGGATAGCACGGCTTTTGGGATGGGTATTAGAAGCAGGAGATACGCACTAGTTGCAAAGGATTCTAAAATAACACAACTGCTTATTGACGAGCCTGGTAAAATTGAAATCAGTACGGCAGAATCTATACTATCCACTCTCTAATTTTGATTTTTTAATTCTGCTTCTAACTCAGGGATAACATCAAATAAGTCACCTACAAGGCCGATATCTGCGATCTCGAATATCGGCGCTTCTTCATCTTGATTTATAGCAACAATTGTACCCGCATCTTTAATACCCGTTAAATGCTGAATAGCACCTGATATTCCAATAGCTAAATATAAGTCTGGCGCGATGATTTTACCTGTCTGACCAACCTGCATTTCATTTGGCACATATCCAGCATCCACTGCTGCACGGGATGCACCAGCCCCAGCATTCATGGTATCAGCAAGTTGATATATAATTTCGAAATTTTCTTCGCTACCAAGTGCTCTTCCGCCTGAAACAACTTTTTTAGCCGTTTGTAGGTCAGGTCTATCTGATTCACCAGTTTGCAGTGATTTAAATCTGGTATGTGTGGGAAGATCGACAGAAATTTCATGATTATGAATTTCAACACTATTGTCTGTTTGTGCATCTTGAAATGACGCTGTTCTGATAGTTCCAACTACTTTCTTATCAGCTGATGCTTTAATAGAAACTATTGCGTTACCAGCATAAATAGGACGTTTAAATTCATAAGCATTTATTACTTCCATGATATCGCTGATTTGATTTACGTTTAATAGAGCCGCAATTCTTGGCATTAAGTCTTTACCGAATGTAGTTGAGGGTCCAAATATATGGGTATACGCTTCACTCATAGATATGATCTGAGGGGCAATAACTGCTGCAATCATGTTTTTATTAGCTTCGTTATCAATCAATATTACCGAATTGATATGATCAATTTTTGATGCTGCTTCAGCAATATTAGCGCCGTCATGCGCACAAATTACTATATCAATATTGGCGCTTTCTATATCTTTAGCGCATGAAACACACTTCAATGTACTGCTGTTAATTTCATTGCCATCATGTTCTGCAATAATTAAAATTTTGTTCATTATAATAATCCTTTATTTTTAAGCTCATTTACTAACTCTGGCACACTCTCTACCATTATGCCTTTTTCTCTCTGAGGAGGAGATTCGGTTAGCGATGGTGTTAAATCTGATGTATTTGAATTGACTATTTCATCATAACTGACTTTATCAAGTGGTTTTTTCTTAGCTTTCATAATGTCAGGCAATTTTACGTATCGAGGTTCATTTAGCCTCAAATCTGCAGTTATTACTGCAGGTAAATCTATTTCAATTGTCTCAAGACCAGAGTCTACTTCTCTTGTAACTGTTGCTGTATTTTCATTGATATTTATTTCTGACGCGAATGTAGCTTGTGGTCGATCCCAGAGTGCGGCCAACATTTGACCAACTTGATTGTTATCATTATCGATGGCTTGTTTTCCTAGTAAAACAATCATAGGTTGCTCATCTTTTACAATTTCATGCAACACTTTGCTTAACGTTAGAGGGTAGAGGTCTTGAGGTGCTTCTACTAATATCGCTCTATCAGCACCCATTGCTAAACCTGTTCTCAATTGCTGTTGACAGTCATCGTTACCTATGGACACAACGACTATTTCGTCTACTAAACCTTTTTCTTTTATTCTTAGTGCCTCTTCAAGTGCAATTTCATCAAATGGATTTATACTCATTTTTACGCCATCTTTTTCTACGCCCGATTGATCACTTTTAACCCTTACGCGGACGTTATAGTCGATTACCCTTTTGAGACCTACAATAATCTTTTTCACTCTGAAACCTCTTATATTTATTTAAATTCTGTCGATTATGAGAGTATACTTTGGTAGTTAAATTTAGACATTATTTATCGTATTTTTTTTGAATATGCAACCAAAAAGTCCCATTATCTCAGTATCTGATTTATATCAAAAAATTAATGATATCAATATTAGAATTATTGATACGCGCTTTTCGTTATTTAACAAAAATGAAGGAAAAGCACTCTTTGATAAAAGTCATATTACTGGAGCTATCTACGCTGATCTAGATGAGGATTTAGCAGGAAATATTACTGAATCTTCAGGCAGGCACCCACTACCAAACGTAAATACAATATCTGGGAAGTTAAGGGAATGGGGTATAAATAAATTAACGCATGTAATTGTATATGACCACAATAATGGATCAATTGCATCAAGGTTATGGTGGCTTCTTAAATGGCTCGGTCATGAAAAAGTATCAGTTCTTGATGGTGGCTTCCTAGAATGGGAAAAAAGTAATTTTCCCATTGATAATTCAATATCAAACTACGAGCCAGGTAACTTTGTACCTGTATTAAATGAAGATAAGACATGGACAGCTGAGCTGATAAATAAATGGATAAAACAGTCAAAAAAATTTTTACTCATAGATGCCCGTGATGAGAATCGTTATAGAGGTATTGAAGAGCCTATTGATAGAATAGCTGGTCATATACCAGGTGCTATTAATATTCCCTTCACTTTATTTCTCGAAGAAAATGGGGTGTGGAAAAATCTTATTGAGATTCGAGCAATATGGAAAAAATACCAAATCAATGACAATGCTGAATGGGCCGTGATGTGTGGGTCTGGTGTAACCGCATGCCATTTGTCTATTTCTGCAGAGTTAGCTGGTCTAGCATCACCAAAACTATATCCTGGCTCCTGGAGTGAATGGATTTCTGATAATAATCGGCCAATAGCTAATGGGTGATAAAATTTTAAAGCAAATAAGGATTATGGACCTAAGTCGAGTGCTTGCTGGACCCTGGGCAACACAACTATTAGCTGACTATGGTGCTGAAATAATTAAAATTGAGCATCCAGTTAATGGAGATAGTACGAGAAAATGGGGACCACCATGGAACAAAAATGATGACCAAAGAAACGCATCTTATTTTTACTCTACTAATCGAGGAAAACTTTCATTAACTTGTGATTTAAAAACTTCTGAAGGTCAATCAATCATAAAAGATCTTGCAAAACATTGTGATGTGGTCGTGGAAAACTTTAAATATGGAACAATGGATAAATATGGATTATCAGTCGGAGAGCTTCGCGAGTTAAATCCTAATCTTATCTATTGCTCAATATCTGCATATGCAAAAAATTCAAGCCTGAAAAATGAAGTAGGTTATGATGCTATGATTCAAGCATCGGCTGGACTTATGAGTGTAACCGGTGAAAGAGATGGAAAACCACAAAAAGTAGGTGTAGCTATAGCAGATATTATGACCGGTATGTATGCAGCAACAGCGATACTGGCTTCATTGTATCAAAGGTCTAAAACAGGCACCGTTCAAGATATCAATGTGCCATTATATGATTCTCAAGTTGCTTGGCTAGCAAATCAAAACATGAATTTTCTGATGTCAAATGAAGTTCCATTAAAAAATGGAAATGCACATCCAAATATTGCCCCTTATCAAACATTTAGTACAAGTGATGGTGATATTATGGTTGCAGTCGGCAGCGATGATCAATTTCTTAAGTTTATGAGATGCATTGGTTGCTCTGATCAAAAAATAATAGATAACTTTAAATATAATGAGCAACGCGTTGAAAATATTAATGAATTAGATGTCATTATTTCAAAATTAATTATAAAGAAAACAACATCATATTGGCTGGATGAGTTAAAAGATAAGAATATACCATGTGGACCAATAAATAATATTTCTGACGTATTTAAGTCAGAATATGCAAATGAGATGGGCTTTGTTTGTTATGGTGAGAATTCCACAGATAAGCGTGTTCCTACAGTAAAAAATCCAGTTAAGTTTTCAAAACATGAGATTAACTACCATCAAGCATCACCCAATCATGGCGAACACAAATACGATATTTTAAGAAATTTTCTAGGTTATACTGAAGATGAAATTATTGAGCTTGAAAACAAAAAAGTTATATGAGCTGTCCATTCTTTCCATATCATCAGTTTATTGAACATATAAATAAGACAAGTATTGTATTAACTTCTTCATCGCAATTGGCTGAAGACATTATTCAGCAACATACTTTACACAAACTGTCTTCAAATATTTCTGTTTGGGATACGCCAAAAGTATATTCATGGCGAAATTGGTTAAAAGCGCTTCATTTTGATTCACATAGAAATGTGAACTTTGCACTCTTGAACCAGGGTTTGTCCATCAATATTCTTCAGAACTTCATAGATGATGCCATTGATAATCCGCTTATTAAATCATCTTTATTGGCCTCGAATTTTTATGAAAATTTAAACTTGATGTCTAATCTTTGTATACCTCATTCTGAAATACAAAAAACCGCGTCAACTGATGACGAGAAATTGTTTAGCAAAGTAATAATCAATTATCAAAATCATCTAAATGATATGTCATGGCTTGATACACCATCCTTCTATAACTATGCATTGGAGAATATTAAGCTTTATTTAAGTAATCACGACGATAATACGAAGATTACTTTTGTTGGTTTTGATGATCCTTTTCCTATTGAGGGGCTATTTATTCAGGAAATATCCAAGGTTATTGATACTTTTGTAGTAAAACGACAACCTCTAATTTCCAATTACGACAAAGTTTCCTATGAAAGCAGTGATTCTGAATTCAGAGCAGCGGGCGCTTGGGCAAGAAAAATATTGGAGCACGAAAAAAATAAAAAAATTGGGATTATCATTCATAAAAATGATGTTAATTTAAAAACAGAACGAATTATTAATGATGGCTTTACACCTGGCTGGCAGTTGGGTACCGATATGAATTCATCGTTGTGTAGATTCAAAGAAAGCTCATGTTTAGGTTATTTTCCATTTATTAAAAACACTTTAATGCTTCTAAAGTGGCTTGATGAACCAACTGATTCTATCGATATATGCTGCTTATTAATGTCGAGATACTTTCAAGATATGAGTCATTCTGGGAGTAATAAACTTGATGATAAATTAAGACTAAAATACCAAAAAAAATGGACCATTAATGAATTCATCGAAGCATTTAAATTAAATTGTGACCAAGACGAAGTTTTAATTATTGAAGCTCTTGATTTGTTGCAATCCACTAAACATGAGACAGATCACCATAAGAGGCCGAAAGAATGGTTAAGCTTCATAAATGACATACTTAAAAAAGTTGAATGGCTGACATTAGATAATGAGTCTAATAGTGATAATTTTATTTTTAAAAAATGGATTCAACTTCTAAAAGATTGCGAGCAATCATTGATATCTCACGAATCTATTTCATATCGAAATTTTATAAAGTTAATAGAAAGCACGGCTGAGAATACATACATACAAGTACATCCATCGAATCAACAAGTAAAAATATTAGAATACAATGATGCTATTGATATGGAGTTTGATTATCTATGGTTATCAGGTCTTGATAATCATGTATGGCCAAATAAGCATAAACACTATAGTTTTTTTTCACGTGAATTACAGAATCAATATAATTTTCCTCAATCTACCCCCAATAAGAGTGCGGAGCATGAGAAAAAAATACTGAACACCTTAATTGGCTCATCAAAAAATGTTGTTTTGAGTTATGCCCGTTCAAGAGATGAGATGCAACTCTCTTTTACCGATCTAATAACAATAGATTCGGAAGAAAGTGATATCCATAAGGACCCAGGAGATTTTTCTGAGTCTAATTTTGATAAGGAAAACATTGTATTTCTTAAAGAAGATTTACCAACCATCAAAAATACTGAAAGATTAAAAGGTGGGGCATCAACAGTACAGCGGTACAAGGAAGACCCTTTTTCAGGATTTGCATTAGGTAGATTGAAAATTGGTGAAAAACGAAAACCTACATTTGGAATTGATCCTCTAAATCGAGGTACTATTGTTCACAATGCCATTGCCATTTTTTATTACGACTTACCCAGTCAAGAAGATATGAAATCCTGGAGCACAGAGAAAATTCAAAATAAGCTGAATAAAGCCATTTCTGATGCTTTTCGTCCCTATGTAACGTCTAATGAAAATGCATTTGAGCAGATTTTTTTTGATATTGAAAAAAATAGAACTAAAAAAATACTAGAAAAACTAATTGATTTTGATCTTAACAAAGATGATTTTAAGCTAAAATCAGTTGAGAAAAGCGCTCAGTTAAAATATTCAAACATTATTCTTAATCTTAAGATTGACAGAATTGAAGAATATGCAAATAAACAGTTATGCATAATTGATTTTAAGACCGGTAAAGTAAAAAAAATACTTGATAGAAATAAGCAATTCAAAGAACTGCAACTATTTGTTTATGCGGCTGCATTTGATGAGCCTGTAGATTTAATTTCATATTTGTATTTAAAAAAAGACAATATTACTAATGAAGCGCTTGCTTCAAATTCGGATACAGAAAAAGTCGACCCAGCTGATGATGCCATTAAGAATGGAGTCCAATATATATATTCGATTCTTGATGAAGTTATTAAGGGAAATATAGATATTAATTTAAAGACACATATCAAAAGCGATACAGGTCTTCGACATTTACACATAGTTTCAAGAATAAGGGACTTAATAAATGATCAAGCATACTGATGAAGTAAATTCAGATATCAAAGCAAGAAAATGCGCGCTCGATATATCGAATTCATTCATCATGCAAGCACCTGCTGGTTCAGGTAAAACCGAATTATTGATACAAAGATATTTAAAGCTTCTCAGTGTTGCAAGTCAACCAGAGGAGATTATTGCTATTACATTTACTAATAAAGCCGCCAATGAAATAAAGCAGAGAATTATAAGTATTCTAAAAGATGCCAAAGAAGGCGTAAGGCCATCTGAGGAATATAAAATAACAACTATAGGGTTCGCAATAAAAGTATTAAAACGCAGTGAACAACTAAACTGGAATCTAATAATTTCTAATCAAAGAATACGTATTTTAACGATAGATGGGCTTTGTTCAGAGATAGCAAACAAATCTCCGTTAGCGGGTGGCTACAGAAGAAGAATAGTTGATGATTTTGAGTTAAATAATGTCTATCGACAAGCTTCAATTTCTGCAATAAATACGCTTTCAGATCTGGATAAATATCGGGCCGATTCAATTAGAGTGCTCTCCCATTTGGATGGAGATATTGAGAAATACATTAGTCTAATGTCGCACATGTTGGAATTGAGAGATCAATGGATTGAAATAATCGGCTCGGGTGTCAAGGTCAATCAAAAAGATTTGAATCATCTAAAAACCATATTAGAAGAAAATATTGGCAATGTAATAAATAATCATCTCAATGCACTCTCTGAGATTTTCCCAGATAAGGAATTTAGGAGTCTTGAAAAAGCATTTGATTTTTTGATAAATAATCAGGAATCTTTATTCACCAATGATCAAAAAATCTCACCGATTAAAAGAGACACTTTCAATCAGAATATGTGGAAAGCGATCGCCAACTTGCTCACCACGAATAATGGCAAATGGAGAAAGAGGATATCTATTAAAGAGGGGATACCTGCCTCTCAAACAACTATAAAAAAAACGGTCATTAAGGCACTGTCATGTTTAGAAAAAAATCATCAACTTAGGGATTTATTGCACTCAGTAAAAAAATTACCAGAATCTAAATACGATGAAAATCAATGGGAAGTATTGCTTTCTCTTATGCGATTACTTCCAATTGCTGTTGCTGAATTAAAGACACTATTTAATTCCAGAAATATTTCTGATTACATAGAAATAGCTGATTCTGCTCTCTTTTCATTATCTAATGACGACGGACCAACTGATTTATCTTTAATGATGGATTATCAAATTAAACATATTCTTCTAGATGAAGCTCAGGATACATCTCGGAGGCAATTTAACTTGATCGAAAAACTAGTTGAAGGTTGGGACGAAAGCGATGGAAGGACTTTGTTTCTTGTGGGTGATCCAATGCAATCTATCTATCGATTCCGAAATGCTCGTGTTTCATTATTTTTATCAGTAGTCAAAGATGGTATTGGTAATCTTAGACCAAAAAAACTCAAATTATCAGAGAATTACAGGTCTGAAAAATTACTTGTTGAAAAATTTAATGAAGTCTTTACTAAGGTATTTCCAAAAAAAACACATCTCCTATCAGGTGCTGTTAATTACTCGAAATCCACTGCAACCAAAATGAATGACAATGAAGGTAAATTTGAGCTTCATACATTATTTGATCAAGATGAAAAAAATGAGTCTGTCTATATAAAAGAACTAATACAAAAAAAACTAGAATGTACAGACAATGAAATTGTAATTCTTGTCAGGTCAAGAACTCATCTGTTCCCAATATTAAAAGAATTAAAGTCAGCAGATATAAAAGTTTCTGCAATTGAGATTGATCGCCTCATAGATCTTCCTGAAATGATTGAGCCAATAGCAATCACAAGGGCATTAAGCAACAAATTTGACCGAGCTGCTTGGATTGGACTCCTAAGATCACCTATGATTGGGTTAACTTGGAATGACATTTTAGCGCTAATAAAAAATACGAATGATGATATATGGAGCATCATAAATGACAGTAACAATCTCATGAACCTATCAATAACAAGAAGAAAGATCATAATTAAATTTCGAGAAATTATAAGAGAGAGTTTTCAAACAAGTAATAGCAGATCTTTAAGAGACCGAGTCGAAGAAATATGGTTCCAAATGGGCGGATTGGCACTCATTAAATCCTCAAATCAATTAAAAAATATTAGGTATTATCTTGATATTATTGAAGAAATTGAAAGTGATAGTAATATGAAAGACGTATCAAGAATAGAGGATATTCTTGATTATTACCGTGTTTCAAATATGAGTGACAATGATACAAGGGTGAAGGTAATGACCATTCACAAAGCAAAAGGACTCGAATTCGATCATGTAATTATTCCTTTTTTAGCAAGAAAACCCCAACACAATGATAAGACACTCATCAACTGGATTGATTATAAAACAGATAAAAATGATCTCATCATTAGTCCAATTGCGACAGATGGTGAAGATCTCTTATACAACTATATAAATGATTATATTAAAGACGCTAACGAAAACGAAACCTTAAGGCTTATTTACGTAGGATTTACACGGGCATGTAAATCATTAGACATTATTGGGAATGTAAAATTAATAGAAGACAATGACAATAGAGTAATTAAAGTACCATCAAAACAGTCATTCCTCTATAAGCTTTGGCCAGCATTCAATGAAAG
>CEOJ01114362.1_pt1 | contig 9677 bp, 11 predicted proteins | sample 530281 | NCBI WGS metagenome assembly CEOJ01 (sample SAMEA2619879, study PRJEB7988) | marine metagenome | isolation source: saline water (ENVO:00002010), including | reverse complement strand
AGAGCAGAGTATATTGAACTAATTGATCATATTCGAACAATATTACCGGATTGTGGAATTTCACAGGACATGATCAGTGGATTTCCAAATGAAACCGAGGAAGACCATCAAGAAACCCTCAGTCTGATGGAATACGTCAAATATGATTTTGGATTTATGTTTATGTACTCCGAACGCCCAGGAACTCCAGCCGCTAAAAAGCTTAAAGACAATATCCCCGAAAATGTAAAAAAACGTCGTTTACAAGAAGTTGTCACACGGCAACAACGACACGGGTTGTATCGAACCCAGCAGTTTGTTGGTCAAACTGTAGAGGTTTTGATTGAAAAAGAATCCAAAAAATCTAAAAAGCACTGGAGTGGACGAAATCAACAAAATACTGTAGTGGTTTTCCCAAAGGAAAACTTTAAAATTGGGGATTTTGTAAATGTACAAATCGAAGATTGCACATCTGCAACCCTAATCGGTAAAGCCGTAAGCCATGGATAAAATTCAATCGATCAAGCAACGCTTTGAAATCATTGGGAATGACCCCCAACTCAATCGCGCAATTGGGAAAGCGATTCGAGTCTCACCAACAGATATTTCTGTTTTGGTGACTGGCGAAAGTGGAGTCGGTAAAGAGAGCATTCCTCGAATCATTCATCAACTTTCTTTACGAAAGCATGGGAAGTTTATCGCTGTCAATTGTGGTGCTATTCCCGAAGGAACAATCGATTCGGAACTGTTTGGTCATGAAAAAGGGGCCTTCACAGGTGCTACATCCACACGAAGTGGCTATTTTGAAGAAGCTGATGGAGGAACCATATTTTTGGATGAAGTCGGTGAATTGCCATTGACCACACAAGTTCGCTTGTTGCGGGTTTTGGAAAATGGTGAGTTTTTGAAAGTCGGTTCATCGCAAGTTCAAAAAACCAATGTTCGAATCGTAGCAGCCACCAATCTTGATATGCCCAAAGCCATTCAGCAAGGGAAATTTCGAGAGGACCTGTTTTATCGTTTAAGTACAGTCGAAATTGTACTTCCCCCACTTAGAGAAAGAAATGGAGATATTCATTTACTATTCCGCAAGTTTGCAGCAGATTTTGCGCAGAAATATAAAATGCCAACTGTACGTTTAGACGAGCAGGCACAGCAACTCTTGGAAAGACAACAATGGCATGGGAATATTCGACAGCTTCGCAATGTAGCTGAACAACTATCAGTTTTAGAACAAGACCGTGCTATTGGAGTCGATACTTTGGGACTATACCTACCAGACCACAATACAAGATTACCAGCCGTGGTTCCTTCATCGGCTGGGGGTGGGAATGATTTTGGCTCAGAGCGAGAAATTTTGTACAAAGTACTTTTTGATATGAAATCTGACCTAAACGACTTAAAGCAACTCACTTTGGAATTGATGAATTCCTCAAGTACAGAACAGGTTCGCTCTGACAATGAAGGTTTGATTCAAAAAATTTATGGCGAAGAACAAAACCAATCTGAGCGTTTACTCCCACCAAGAAGCGAATCCAACACCTATCCAAAAAAGGTGGATAACAACTTTGATTATGCCGAGGAGATTGAAGAAGAAGAAACCTTGAGTTTAATCGACAAAGAACTCGAACTCATCAAAAAAGCGCTTGAACGTAACAACGGTAAACGCAAAGCCGCTGCAGATGAACTCGGTATTTCAGAACGCACACTGTATCGGAAAATCAAACAATTTGATATCGATTTGTAATGAGAAAAGCTATATTACTTTGTTTGTCTCTCGTGATGCTTGGATGCAAATTTTATTCGTTCACTGGGGCGTCTATCCCTGAAAATGCAGAAACAGTACAGGTCAACCTTTTCACAAACGACGCAGCCAATTCCATTGGCTCCACTTTTGAACCAGGACTTGATAGAGATTTCACAAATGCTATGCAAGAGGTGTTGCTAAACCAAACGAATTTAGAATTGACTGGAGTCAATGGGGATTTGATTTACGAAGGTGAAATCACAGAATATCGGGTAACACCAACAACAGCCACTGCCCAACAAACTGCAGCACAAAACAGGCTGACGATCTCCATCAACGTTCGTTATATCAACACCAATAATGAAGAAGATAGTTTTGAAAAAAGATTTTCTCATTTTTATGATTTTGCAGATACAACACAACTACAAACCGTGAAAGCAGATGCCCACGAAGAGATTTTTGAGCGCATTACCCAAGATGTCTTTAACCAATCCCTGGCCAAATGGTAAACGAAAAGCAAACGATTGAAGAATTGCAGAGTTTGGCGAAAAATGATCCTGAGAAAGCGCTCGTAACAGTCAAAAAAATGATTAAGGAATATCCGTATTTCATGGCGGCACGCGTATTGGAATTGGATATTCTCAAAACGACAAACCAAAAGAGGTATAAACATGCGCTACGTGCTTGTGCGTTGCAGACAACACAGAGAAATGTATTGTATGAGCATTTAGAAAATCTCGCAAAAAGCATTGAAAAAGATGGACAACAGCCCATCGCGATTCCGAACGAAAACAACGTCCACTCCTTCTTGCAATGGCTAGAGTTAGTCGGAGATAAAACTTCAGATCCAACGCAAACAAAGTTTGACTGGATCGATGATTTCTTGGCACAGAACGCAAAAATAATTCCTTCAAAAAACACCTCTTCGAAAAAAGACCTATCCAAAGAGAATCCACTGTCGAAAAATGAAATCATGACAGAAACACTTGCACATTTGTATTGGAGACAAAAAAAGTATGATGAAGCCAAGAAAGCCTTCAAAATTCTCTCTTTGAAATATCCAGAAAAAAGTGGTTTATTTGCAGACCATATCAAACAAATCAAAGCTGAAAAGTCGAAATAATTTTATATGAGCACATTTTCCATTTTTATCACTCTGATTATCATCGTATCATTTCTTTTGGTGCTCGTCATCATGGTTCAAAATCCCAAAGGAGGCGGTCTTTCCTCATCTTTTGGTGGGGGCGGACAACAAATTGGAGGTGTACAAAATACCACAGACTTCTTGGATCGTAGTACATGGGTCCTAGCCAGTTTATTGTTGGTTCTTATTCTATTGTCAAACTCAATGGTATCACGACCCGGTTCTCTTGAAGACTCTAGCTTGTTGAGTACTGAGGCTATAGAAGAGGTTATCCCTGAAGAAATTCCAGAAGAATTACCTGAAGTTCTTCCTGAAGACAGCCTCACTGAATAACAATATCTAATTACTTAAAATAAAATGCCACAATGTCACAATTTGGCAGATGATTTCACAGTCAAAGGCATTGGCACGATTCATGTCAAAGAAAAAAAAAAGTATACCAAATTATGAGTAAATTAAACATAAAACCTTTAGCTGATAGAGTGGTGGTAACCCCACTTGAAGCTGAAACAAAAACTGCTTCAGGTATTATTATTCCTGATACTGCTAAAGAAAAACCACAAAAAGGAACAGTTGCTGCTGTAGGTCCTGGAACTAAAGACGATCCAATCACTGTTAAAGTTGGGGACTCCGTTCTCTATGGAAAATATGCTGGAACTGAGCTTAAACTCGATGGAACAGATTATTTAATCATGCGCGAAAGCGATATTCTTGCAATTGTATAAATACATAAAAAATGGCGAAAGATATTCAATTTGATGTACAAGCCCGCGAAGGGCTAAAGCGAGGGGTAGATGCCCTTGCAAATGCTGTAAAAGTCACTCTCGGTCCCAAAGGTAGAAATGTTATTATTGACAAGTCTTTTGGTGGCCCACAAGTTACCAAAGATGGGGTGACTGTAGCCAAGGAAGTAGAACTGGAAGACGCCCTTGAAAACATGGGTGCTCAAATGGTAAAAGAAGTTGCTTCAAAGACAAACGATTTAGCTGGCGATGGGACAACAACAGCTACGATTTTGGCGCAAGCCATCGTGCATGAAGGTCTCAAAAACGTAGCTGCTGGCGCAAATCCAATGGATTTGAAACGCGGGGTAGATAAAGCCGTTGAAGCTATTGTGAAAGACCTCGACAAGCAAGCTGTTCAAGTAGGCGATTCATCAGAAAAGATTAAACAGGTTGCTTCGATTTCAGCCAATAACGATGAAACGATAGGAACTCTTATCACTGAGGCTTTTGAAAAAGTTGGCAAGGAAGGCGTGATTACTGTTGAAGAAGCGAAAGGCACTGACACCTATGTTGACGTCGTTGAAGGAATGCAATTTGATCGGGGGTATTTGTCGCCTTATTTTGTGACAAACTCCGAAAAAATGGAAGCTGACCTTGAAAGTCCATATATTTTGCTGTTTGACAAAAAGATTTCCACGATGAAAGATCTTTTACCAGTCTTAGAGCCAGTTGCACAAACTGGTAAACCACTTGTGGTTGTAGCAGAAGATGTGGATGGAGAAGCATTGGCAACTCTTGTAGTCAACAAACTGAGAGGGACACTCAAAATTGCTGCAGTCAAGGCGCCTGGCTTCGGAGACCGTCGAAAAGCTATGCTTGAAGATATTGCTATTCTAACTGGAGGAACTGTAATTTCTGAAGAGCGTGGATTTACTCTTGAAAACACAACTATCGATATGCTTGGCACTGCAGAAAAAGTTACCATTGACAAAGACAATACAACCATCGTTAATGGAGCTGGTGAGGCAGAAACTATCAAGGCGAGAGTACATCAAATCAAAGCGCAGATTGAATCAACAACTTCTGACTATGATAAAGAAAAGTTGCAAGAGCGATTGGCTAAATTGGCCGGTGGCGTTGCTGTTCTTTATGTCGGAGCTGCATCGGAAGTTGAAATGAAGGAAAAGAAAGACCGTGTTGATGATGCTTTACATGCTACTCGTGCTGCCGTTGAGGAAGGTATTGTCTCAGGAGGTGGTGTCGCTTTACTTAATGCGCGTAAAGTCGTTCAAAAGATTAAAGCTGAAAACCCAGATGAGGCAACTGGAAGTCAAATCGTATACAGTGCTGTAGAAGCGCCATTGCGTACAATCGTAACCAACGCTGGTGGTGAGGGATCAGTTGTAGTATCCAAAGTGGAAGAAGGGAAAGCTAATTTTGGTTATGATGCCAAATCGGAAACTTATGTCGATATGCAAGACGCTGGGATTATCGATCCCAAAAAGGTAACTCGTGTCGCCTTAGAAAATGCAGCTTCTGTTGCTGGAATGGTACTCACTACAGAGTGTGCCTTGGTAGATATCAAAGAAGATGCGCCTCCTGCTGCTCCCCCAATGGGTGGTGGTATGCCAGGAATGATGTAATACAACACGACCAAAACTACTGCCCCGAGAGGGGCAGTTTTTTTTCTATGAAATTTGATTCGTTGCTCAATTCAATCGAAAAAAAACTCAGCTCGGGTGTAAGCCAAATAGAGGGATTACAGTTTATTTGTCAACTTCTGTTTGATCATATAGATCACTATGACTGGGTTGGCTATTATTTGCATAACGCTGAAAAAAAAGAGCTAGTTTTGAAGGCTTATGTTGGTAAACCCACGGATCATACGCACATTCCCTTTGGAAAAGGGATTTGTGGCCAAGTCGCACTGAGCAATCAAAACTTTATTGTTGATGATGTGAACGCACAAGATAACTATATTGCTTGTAGTTTGGATGTAAAATCTGAAATTGTAATTCCACTATTTGTCAGTGAAAACAACATTGGTCAAATCGATATTGACTCAAATCGTTTACAAGCTTTTTCAAAAAAAGATGCAGTTTTTTTAAGCAAAGTCAATCAGCTCGTGTCTCTTCATTTATTTTAGTCAATAAATCCAAATCAAATTACGCCCGAAAATTGCTACTTTTGCAACCTATTTTGGGCATATGCAAGATACTTTTCGCGTTTCATCCGCACTGATTTCCGTTTTTGACAAGAAAGGGTTAGAACCTATAGTAGAAAAACTTTACCAACTTGGAGTAACAATCTATTCTACTGGCGGCACCGCGGATTATATTGATTCCTTGGGCTTTGATGTTGTCCGAGTTGAGTCTATTACAGACTATCCCTCTATCTTAGGAGGGCGTGTAAAAACACTTCATCCTAAAGTTTTTGGTGGCATTCTGAATCGCAGAAATAATACTAGTGATCAGAAAGAACTCTCTTCCTATGACATACCATCGATTGATTTGGTAATTGTTGACCTATATCCTTTTGAAGAAACTGTAGCTGGAGGCGGTACAGAAGAGGAAATTATTGAAAAAATTGATATTGGTGGAATTGCTTTGATACGAGCCGCAGCAAAAAATCATGCTGATGTGGTGTGTGTCGCTTCCAAGTCAGAATATAAGCTGTTATCTTCTTTGTTAATCGATCAAAATGGAACCTTCAATCTTGAACAACGTAAATATTTTGCAAAGCATTCATTTAACGTATCTTCTCACTATGACAGCGCTATTTTCAACTACTTTGACAATGGATTATCGTCATTGAAACTCAGTGTTCAGAAAGGGCATCAGCTTCGTTATGGTGAAAACCCCCATCAGCAGGGATATTTCTTTGGGGATCTTGAACAATTGTTTGAAAAGCTCAATGGAAAAGAACTATCTTATAATAACCTTCTTGATGTTGACGCCGCACTCAACTTAATGGAAGCTCATGAGGAAAGCGATCCGACATTTGCTGTTCTTAAACATAACAACGCATGTGGACTTGCGACCAGAAAGACGCTCAGCGAAGCTTATGCTGCTGCATTAGCTGGTGATCCAATTTCTGCTTTTGGAGGGATTTTGATTGCAAATCGCCCGATTGATATTGAAACGGCGCGACAAATCCATGACTTGTTTTGTGAAGTCGTTATTGCGCCATCCTTTGATGAAAAAGCATTAACCCTACTCAAGAACAAGAAAAATCGGATTTTATTAGCACAAAAAACAAACACACATACTGTGAAAACCGTTCGGAGCTGTCTCAACGGATATTTAGTGCAGGATAAAGATCAAGTAATTGATCATGAGCAAATGCTACAAACGGCAACAGCTAAAAAACCTTCTGTAGATCAAATCGAAGACATGTTGTTTGCCTCTAATATCTGCAAAAACACAAAATCAAACACTATTGTATTGGCAAAAGGCTTACAATTGCTATCATCAGGAACGGGTCAAACATCTAGAGTTGATGCACTCAAACAAGCGATCAAAAAAGCAGAAACCTTCGGATTTGATTTAAATGGAGCAGTCATGGCAAGCGATGCGTTTTTTCCTTTTCCTGACTGTGTTGAGATTGCCCACAAAGCAGGTATAAAAGCTGTCATTCAGCCTGGAGGATCAATCAAAGACCAACAAAGTATCGATTACTGCAATGCCAATCAAATGGTCATGGTTATGACAGGGGTACGCCATTTTAAACATTAATTCGTATAATTACACTATAATTTAAGCTCATTATGGGTTTTTTCGACTTTTTGACTGAAAACATTGCGATTGACTTAGGTACTGCAAACACCTTAATAATCCATAATGACAATGTGGTTGTTGATAGCCCATCTATTGTTGCCCGTGATCGTGTAACAAATAAAATCATTGCTGTTGGTCATGAGGCCGCTCTTATGCAGGGGAAAACACATGAGAACATCAAAACCATACGACCACTCAAAGATGGTGTTATTGCTGACTTCGACGCTTCCGAGCAAATGATCAGTATGTTTATCAAAAACATTCCTGCACTCAAAAAACGGTTTTTTACTCCTGCTTTACGCATGGTTATCTGTATTCCGTCTGGAATCACTGAGGTTGAAATGCGAGCTGTTCGCGAATCAGCTGAACGTGTAAATGGGAAAGAAGTTTATTTGATTCATGAGCCGATGGCAGCCGCTATAGGAATCGGGGTAAATATCATGCAACCCAAAGGGAATATGATTATCGATATCGGAGGGGGAACAACAGAAATTGCTGTGATTGCCCTTTCCGGGATTGTTTGTGATAAATCAGTTAAAGTGGCTGGTGATGTGTTTACTAATGACATCATTTACTACATGCGTACACAACACAATTTATATGTTGGTGAGCGTACCGCAGAGCGGGTAAAGATCTTGATCGGCTCTGCTCTTGAAGAGTTGGAGAACCCACCTGAAGACATGACGGTTCAAGGAAGGGATTTGCTAACAGGTAAACCAAAAGAAACTGTGATTTCTTATCGTGAAATTGCAAAGGCACTGGACAAATCCATCATACGTATTGAAGATTCTGTTATGGAAACCCTTTCACAAACTCCTCCAGAACTTGCAGCAGACATCTATAATACGGGTGTCTACCTTGCTGGCGGCGGTTCTATGCTTCGTGGGCTTGACAAGCGATTATCCCAAAAAACTGATCTCCCAATTTTTATCGCTGAAGATCCGCTACGAGCAGTTGTTCGTGGAACCGGTATCGCACTAAAAAATATTGATCAGTACAAGACAATCCTTGTTAAATAGCTGAACAATGCAGCAGCTCGTCAATGCCATTATTCGGTTCCGTAACGGCTTGGTTTATCTTCTACTTATTTCATTGAGCATTTTCTTATTGCAACAGTCAAGCGCTTATCATCGCAGCTTGGTTGCGAATGTGAGTGTCTTTTTTGGTGCGCAGTTCAGTGATTTTGTAAACTCTTTTCACTCTTATGTCAATCTCCGAGAAACCAATAAAAGCCTTTTACAAGAAAATCAAATTCTCTTAAATCAAATCCTTTTTGAGGAAAAACTCCCTTCCGATACTTTACACTATAGTTCTGTACCCCTTCAAGTCATTCGGAATTCCTTTATCAATAGCTATAATTACATTACCCTTAAAGGTGGTAAAAACAATGGTGTCAAAAATGAGATGGGATTGGTGACAGCTCAAGGAATCGTAGGCGTTGTGCAAGTTGTACAGAACCGATACACACAAGCAATTTCGGTTTTAAATAAAGACCTGAAAATCAATGCAAAGCTCAAAAACAGTAATCATTTTGGAAGTTTAACCTGGACAGGGGATGATCCAACCAAAATGAGACTTTTCGATGTTCCAAAAACAGCTACGATCAAAATCGGAGATACGATTCAAACCGGGGGGATGTCAACAATTTTTCCGCCTAATCTTCCCATCGGATCAATTTCAAATTTTGTTGACGATCCATCAATTAGTTTTTACGATATCGAAGTTTCTCTTTTTCAAGATATGACCAATTTGGGAACGGTTTTTGCCATCGATCATCCATTAGCAGAAGAAGTTCTGTCTGTTCAACAATCGACCGATGAAAAGTAGATCATATCCCTTTATTGCTTACTTTTTTTTACTGCCCATTCTCCAAATGATTGTATTTAACCAATTTGGTTTGGGTTCTCAATTGGTTCCGCATGTTACACTCCTTTTTTTGATTTTTTATCCTACGGATTCCGACCAAACCCTTTATCTTTTAGTAGCCTTTCTTTATGGCCTTTACTTAGACATCCTGCATTCAACAATGGGTCTCCAAGCAGCGGCATGTGTTACCGTAGCTTTTTTCAGACCTTTTATCATCACATCGGTTTTTGGTAAAAACTATGGATATGTCAATATTCGCTTACAACAGACATCCCTGCTTGCCCTGTCTGCTTACTGTTTGAATATAGTCCTGATTCATCATCTGGTGTATTATGTTTTTGGAGTGTCGAGCTGGACGCAGTGGCTTCAGATTATACAACAATTTATTTTTGGAAGTCTTTATACATTGTTATTTTTAATTGCAATTATGTTTTTGTTGC
>CEOJ01070009.1_pt1 | contig 9786 bp, 11 predicted proteins | sample 530281 | NCBI WGS metagenome assembly CEOJ01 (sample SAMEA2619879, study PRJEB7988) | marine metagenome | isolation source: saline water (ENVO:00002010), including | reverse complement strand
ATTACACACAAAAAATCCCTTCTTACCTATTTAGGAAGAAGGGATTTCGTTATTTAGGCAATGGTATGCAACCTATATTGTAAGAAATATCTTTATCTGGTTTTGTCAATATATCAAATCCAATGGTAATTCTTGGATTTTCATATGGTTTATCAACAACTACTTTATGTTCGATATCTCCTGGACCAATATAAACATTTCCTATTTCGTTTTTAATTCTGTAGTCGGAAAATACTGTTGTCGTTTCGTGAGGTCTTACACAAATATACCCATGAAAAGGATAGTCGTGATTGTGCCACCCAAGAACTTTGTCCGAACTGTGATAATTTATCCAAGACTGTAACCACAATCGATCATAATCAAGATAATCATATATAAAAGTTTTTAGTTCACAAAACAAATCGTAAAACAATTCATTTGATGAGGTCAATCCAAAAGTATTGTATTTTTTATACGACCAAGTAAAGTCTTCACCAGGAAATATTTCTTGGTGAATAGAATAGGATTTGTCTATAATTTTTATAATTTCTTCTTGGTTATTACAAATTACATTTGATTTGTAAATTTTGTAATTCATTCACCAGAAATTTCTTCTGAGGGTGCTTCTGGTTCTGCTCCTTCGCTTTCTAGGAGACCTAAAGTCTCAAGACCACCTTGTAGTTTGATTTTATACTCTCTTGCTTTCTTGAGATTTTCTTCTAGTTCTGTAATTTGCTTTTCTGTAGTAGCAATTTGCTCTTCAAAGTTTTTCTTTAATGCTGTGGGATCCATAGTAATCACATGTAATAGTGTGTGTAATATTTATGCTCATCACTGAGCATCGCTAATAATTATAGCACCATCACCGCCATTGCCACCACTGTTTGTTCCTCCATCAGCGACTCCACTTGGAACAGAGATTCCACTAGGAGCTCCTGCTTCATAGTATTCCAAACCAAATCCAGTACCACCTCGGTAAGTGTTTCCACTTTGAACTTGAGAAACACTTGCTACATAACCAGATCCACCACCACCAGATGAATAATAACCTCTAGCGCCTCCACCGCCGTAGTAACCGCCACCGCCACCGCCGCCAGTGCCGTCTCCTCCCTGGTATTTTGCTCCAGAATCTCCGTTTCCTAAACGACCAACTACACCATTATTGTAAGTTCCGCCACCTTCACCGCCAGCAGTTTGAGTTCCACCTAATCCTAAAGTGTAAATATTTTCATAGTTTAGATAGTGATATGATCCACGACCACCAGTAGTACCACCACCTTCTCCACCTCCATCAGTAGCATTTACTTCGCTAGTGTATGCCCAGTTACATCCACCACCGCCACCACCAGCAATCAAATAATACTGAGTAGATGAAGCATTTTTATTCGATTCTGATACCTCTGGACCAAATCTTGTAGATCCACCACCAGCGGCTGAGTTTGCTCCAGATGTTCCACCATCACCACCATCTGGATATCCACCAACTTTACCAGTTCCTAAACCTTGTCCACCTTTACCAACAATAAAGGTATAATTTCCAGCATCTAATTCTAAAATTCCCTCTGTATATCCACCAGCGGAACCATGGTTTGGTGTAGCAGAGTTTGCTCCGCCACCACCAGCACCCCACATTTGAACTTTAATTTTCATAGATGTTGGAGCATTCATTACATAGTATCCAGATGATAGGAATGTAACCGAACCATTTGATAGATCGTAATTTCCAACTCCAGTTCCGCCTTCCAAAACAGATGTAACTGAAAACTCTGTTCCAAAAGCACCTTTACCAACTGGTTTCCAACCAGTGCTACCATAAATTTCAACATCTCCAATATCGGAATTGAATATCATAAAACCAACATCGGCAGTTGTTGGTCTTGATGCGTTGGTATAAACTGGCAACTGAACTCCAACAGAAGTTATGATACTTCCAACATTTAGAGATGACATCTTCTATACTCGTTTATTTTTATTTATTAGAAGCTTTGTGTTCTATTATAGATTTCAGTTACCGCCAAGTGAAATAGCAGGAGAAGCATAACTCCAACCAGGGTTTAATCCGAATGGACCAGTTCCACTATTACCATTATTAAAATTGAGAGAACTATCAATTAGTGGTTTAGATGGCACAAATGTGCTACCAGCATTACCATTATTAACGGCAATAATGGGATCTAAAATTTTACCATCGATATTATAAGAAGTTCCACTACCACCAAAGAACCAGAAGTCTGCATTAGCAGGGACACTATTGCCACTAACACCATTAGTAGTAGTGATCACGGCAGTACCGTCAACACATCCAGCTAGGGTATTACCCGATCTAGATAAAGAAATATAGTGCCAGTTACCATCATCAATACCTGTTCCACCAGTAGTGTCTTGCCTGCTACCACCGACATGTCTGATAGCAACGTTGCCGTTTGATAGAGTTTCCCAGTAAACATAGTTGCCAGACAAATTGATACCCATCTGTCTTGATGTTTGGTAATTATCAAACTTGACCCAACATCCCATGAAGAAATCTTGAGCAGCTTGGTTGTCCGAGAAAGTAATTTTAAATCCACCATTCTGTAGGTCTCTAGCCTTTCCACCATAGTGAGCCCAGTCTGAATTAGAGTATGGTAAGGTTGTTGTAACATCTTCTACAACTGTTCCATATGTGCTATAGGTGGTGGTGCTAGGGTAGAGACCTCCACCATCATAATAGTTTTCTGAACTACTGTTGCCACCAGTGTTGCCACCACCACCAGTAGATTCTGAATATATCGTTGGTGAAGTTGCACCAGGATACGGAAGAACCATGGTTTCATCCCAGGCATATGTACCAACATAAACACCATATGAAGTGTTGGAAGATTTCCATTGTGCGTCAAGAGTTACTGATGTTTGAGATATTGATCCCATGCCAGATGTTGGAAAGGCATCTCTGGTATAACCAACTGCTGACATAGTAGATCCACTATTACCAGTTCGATAATTATTTCCAGTAAATGGACATTCAAAAATTCCATTATTAAATTGGAAAGCATATGTGGTTCCATTATTATATGTTCCATCACCAGCATTATTTGTGATGTTTCTGAATACACAATTCAAATATTCTCCTCTTAGACCACTTGGTGATGTATAACCACCAGCGTCTTGTGAAAACATTGCGTTGCCAGCAACAGCACTAGTTTGTCCTGGTCTATTTCTCTCTACAATAAATCCAATTGCTTTACTATTAGCATTAATCATACCACCACAATATGGACCATATGCAGAGTTGCCGCAATAACTGTCTGCTCCATTAGTACAACCAAATGGATCAACATCACCAATAATAGTTCTTCCAGGGTAAGCAATAAATGTTATTTCTTTTCCATAATCATCTAAATGACCATGACCATATGATCTTCCAGTTTTCAAATAAGTGTTGTCCATATTAATATGTCTTCCTGGCATCACATAAATTGTGTGTCCATTTGATGCCAGTTCGACAGCTTTTGAGATAGATGCCAAAGGTTTATCATATGTGGCACCATTATTACTATCAGTACCAGTAACACTATCAACATACAACAATGTTCCAGCAGCAGCCGCAGCATCCACAAGTGCTTTGTATGCCGCAGGAAGATCTGGCGGTGGGGGTGGGGGTGGAATAACTCCTACTTCAAACCACTTTTCACCGTCCCAACACTCAACTTGCTCTGTTTCTGTATTATAAATTATCAGTCCCGTAGTTGGCGCAGCTGGTCTTGTAGCAGTAACAAAATTAGCGACTCCAATTCCTCTCCACGGTTTTGCCGTTCCCACAACTACACTAGACATATCTTGGAATCAAAGACCTAAATGGTATTTATTTGAAATCTGCTTTTATATTGTAAGTGCATACAATCCTAGATTCATCAGTAGAACTTCGTTGTGTTTTATGGTACAACCACCCAGGAAATATCAAAACATCTCCAGTTGTTACTTTTATTTCTCTCCATGGATTACTTCCAGACATAATAGGTTCCATAGATCTATAGTCATGTATTGGATCTCTAAACAGAATGTTACCTGAATTTTCTGGACATTTCAAATAACAAGATACTACCATATTTGTTAGGGCATGATTATGTTCTTCTGTTTGTCCAGTTTTATGATGAACATTTGCCCAAGAACTATAAACATGATACGGTAGTCTAGATGGGTACTCCCAATCTATGAAAACTTCCCTTATCTTTTCATTTAACCATTCCAGAAAATCTGCGTTCTCTTCAATTTCATGTGGTTTACACTCAGGATCATTTACAGAAGAAGCTGCTGTTCCAGTCTCTAGAGGAATAGAAGTAAATTTTAGTTTGCCTACAATATTTTTTATATACTCTTCAGTGAAATTATATTCAAATCTATGAATCAAACTACATCCTAATTTAACTTCACTCATTTCCAGTTCTCTAAATTACTATACTTCAAAAACAATTTTTCTCCCAAAACTTCCTTTGGATTTTTTGATTTCTTTTCTATGTTAGATCTTACCTCATGTAGAGGCATTCCAAATATAGAATCATTATATCCACCATATGATGATATGTTTTTTAGATCATGATTATAAAAATCTAAATCTAAGAACTCGTAAATATTTTTTAAAGTTTGACTTGTATTAAAAACAATATCGTCATACTCCAAGAAAAGAAAACAATTTTCAAAATCTGGAAATAGTGCTGACAAATAAGAATCTAAGCAAACATCAATCATAGATCCTTTCTTCATCAGGAACTCACATCGGTTTTCATTAGATGGGGAAACAATCCTTTTATCAATAAAATTATCTGGATTTTTATCGCAGAGAGAAATAAAAGATGTTAGTATATCTGTGATATTTCTTACTGGACAAATAACTTTTGGTTTTGGATTTATAAAATCTTTAGCAATCTGTAGATTATCCATGACACCCCAAGTGCCAGAACGATCGATAATATATTTTTTATCAATATCTTTATAGTAATTATCTACTACTGAGACAATCATGTCACCCACAAAATTGGGTTTTGGATATCCAATATACTCCTCTCTCATTCGTATAACTCTATTGAGTTGATACGTGAGGTATGATACTGGGGAGTTTGGACTAACGTGAAGATCTGGATTTTGATTTAGAATACAAGACAATAAGGTATTCCCTGATCGGGGAAGACCAGACATAAAAAAGTAAGTTTTATTCATACATCACGAAACCATTAGAACATGAACCCAACTAGCATAGTTTCCACCACCACCTACTCCGTTTGGATCGGAATATGTTCCTGAGTTTTCTCCACAGTATGCACAACCACCAGCAGAGTTGAAACGAGCAGACCAGAGATCTTCTCCAGTGTCATCCCAGTTTGAAAGAATTTGGGTTCCAGAACAATAAGAGTTACTATCAGATTGACCGTTGAACGATGTTGGAAGAGCACCCGAAAAATCAGTTGTAGCGGATGCTCTCATCGATGGTGTCAAAGAAGAAGCATTAGTTGTACTGTATCCAATAGGAATACCACCATTTGTTGATCCCCAATCAACATGTCTCCAAATGTTAGCATCAGCGTTATTGAATAATGATTTGGTCATAGAAACAGCAGAGGTATTTGAAATTGCTGGGAAATATGCTAATCCATATCTCTCTGCGTTGTTTGTTTGATTTGTTAAATATTCAACTTCACTATCTGCTAATTTAAAGTGGTTTGAACTATCGGAAGATCCTTCGCTGACACCACTGTTTGTGAACAGATCTGATGCGTTTTTATTTCTAACACAAACAATTACCCACACCCTGGCAGTTCCACCATGGGTCATTCTAATCCACCTTAGATTTCTAGAAGTAGCACTACCAGTCTTGAAGTAAGCAGTTCCTTCGTCTGCCGTAATGGAAGTATTGAGAAGTAATTGATTTGGGAATAGGAATGGATCTGCAGCAGTTCCTGCTGGTGCTTTTGCTGCACCAACTTCAAACCAATCCGTCCCATCATAAAATTCTAGATATCCAGATTCAGTGTTATAACGAATCATTCCCGCTGCTGGTGAGGCAGGTCGTTGTGCCGTAGTGCCAGTTGGCAGAGTAAGAGCTGATGTTGAAGATGAAGCATCGATAGCAACATCACCAACAATCTCCAAAGTCCCTGACTCAGAAGTTGTGGTTAGTTGATCTACTTTTAGTTTACTTGCCATTATTCTATAATCTAAGGCGGATGCTAAATTCTATTTATTCCGTTTGTGAAATCTTTAATTGAGATAATCGAGTGTATGGATTTCTTGTATTCACTTCACCAACTGGGATTGCATTGAAACTAATACTAATTCTATCTTCATCACCATCGTTTGGTAAAGTTTTATGCTGGAGATAACTTGGAAAAATACGAATTAACCCAGGTTTTGATTCTAAAGAAATTGCTGGTTGTGTTGTCTCTGCCCAAACATTTAAAGAAGACATCTGCCTACCAATAACTGGATCATAAAATACAGTTGGTGCTCCACCTGTCAAGTAAATAATTCCACTGAAAAATGAATTTGCGTGCCAATGTTGATGATGTGCTACTCCCTTCTCACAAACATTCACCCACATTTGAGAAATTTCAAAATCTGTAGTATCATAGACTTCGGCAATTTTTATTGATCTCAATAAAGCTTTTACATACATACAAATTTTGATAAATCTATCATCTCTATGTAAGTAACTATCAATCGATTGCTTTACGTCATAATTTCCCGAAATAAACTCTAAAGACTTGCAGGTTGTTATAAGTTTTTCAATATATTCATCTTTGAACATTCCATGACTCTCATGAATAAGAGTTGGAAACAAAGGCACATTTTTTATCGAGTATGACATAATTACTTAAACCATTTTTTGAATAGTGATGTTGACCATTTATATGGACAAAACGAACTTGCTTTAGTGCTGCTAATACTTTTTGCTAAAACATCCTCGGAAGGTTCTTTTTCTATCAATTTTATTCTTCCTTTTGGACTAAAAAGAGTTACAGAAAAAAGAGGATCTTCCCTGTCAATTGTAAATTTTGAATTGAAATCTTTCATAACAATAGCAGGATGCACTGGTCTATAAACTTCATGGATTGGAACCATTCCTTTTATCACAAACCATTCTCTATAGTTTTTATCATACATTCTGGGGGAATCTTCTACCCACAAATAAGTTTCTTCTTTAGACCAGAACAGATATGTGACGTTGAATTGAAAATATGGAGTTGTCAAAACATGATGTGGTTCGTCAGAGAACCTAACAAGTTGTTGTAAGTGTTCTGAATTTGGAAATCTCACACCTTGCTTATCAAACTCCATCGTTCCATAAAATGGAGATTTGATCAGATACTGTTGAACTGATCCAAATGATGGACAAGCATGATATCTTGCTTTTGAATTTGGATACTTTACTTCCTCTGGTTCAAACATCAGAGGATATTTTCCATCAGCTTTATGATGAATGTATGGATAAGTAGCATCTGCCGTGAGGCGACACCAATTCACTTCAATTGTCATTACTTATAAACTCTTTTATCAATAAAAAATTGAACTAAGGAGAGACGAGGTTCTGAAAACCATCTTTCTGTAACTGACTGACCGTGGGGAATGCTTCCATCATAGATTACCAAACTATTGTATTCTGCTTGGATGTGCCCTACTCTTTCAACAGATTTAGTCCACGGACTGTCAATGATATTTAGGTAGCATTCTTCTGTCTCGGAAATGCTTTTATCATATATGGAGGTTCCTTCCCCATCAACATAATTTTCATTCATATACCATGTACATGCAATTTGATTCAAACCATCTCTGTGTGGAGCATAGTAATGTGTGTCAAATGGATTTGAATTTCTATCATACATTTGAAAAACATTACCAAATAAAATAGTTGGCAACTTCCATTTCAAATCTAAAAATCGATTATCTATATTGAAGTATTTACAAATAATATAAAAAACAACATTTGAGAATTGTGGTTGATCCATGAAACAAATTTCATTTCTACCATCAAAATATTTTGTGCCATTTTCTGTAGCATAACATGCTCCAGAAAGAGGATGGCATGGAGAATTCAAAAATACTTCTTTAACCTTTTCTGGATTCTTCCAAAAATTTTTTACTCTAATATAAGAACCCCATTCTTCTTTGATTAAGTCGCAATCTAGTTCTTCATTTATTTCAAAAACTTCACTGGTATTATATAATTTCATGGTAACTATTTTATAATGTTTGTGTTACTTGTGATGCATCCCAGGCATATGTTCCACCATATACTCCCTGAGTTGATGAAGAAGTGCTAAAATCACTTGAGAATGAAGCAGATGTGAGTCCGTTTGTATTTGTTCCAGATGAAGACCATGATCCTTCGCCAGCACAATTTACGCATGTGCTGCTGCTTCCTCCAGAATAATTTGATCCGTGCCAAGTTCCCATAAAAGAACAATTTGTAGCAATCCAAGTGTGATTATTTGGATTATCATAGTGTAATGACCAACCTGTAGAATTTATTTCTCTAAAAAATGTATTGCTAGCATCTCCAACATTTGCTCCTGGAGATGGATATCCAAACATCGCTACGTTATAGTTTGTGGTTCTTCCATTATTATCACGATAGAAAATAGCACCGTAAATGTGAGAACTAGCATTAGTTTGTATAAGCATATTATAATCTCTCCAACCAGGGTCGGACGTTCCGCCAATTCCAGCTCCAAGAATTTTTACTTGTCCAGGAGCACAAACAAATTTAATTTCTTTATTGTTATCCCAATAAACTTTTTGAGTAAAACTACTATCAGTATACATAACATCAGATAACTGATATGTTCCTGGATTTACGACAATCATCGCTGGTCCAGTAGCAGTCTCTACAGCATATTTTGGATCTGCCCAAGGTGCTGATTCTCCACCTGCTCCAGAATTGCTACCAGTAGGATCTACATAATACTTATTTCCAGTCCAAGCATCAATCATATTTTGATACGCTGGTGGAAATCCAGCAGCTGCTGGAGCAGATCCCGTGTATGTAATCCAAATTGGTTCGTTATCATCATTTACGCCATTATAAATTTCAATTTGATTATCAGCAATATTGAAACCAATTTGCCCAACAGTTAGATTCGCTGTCGGTCTGGAATCAGCATCAGCCCATGTGGGCATGTTTAGTGCTCCAGAAACTGAAAGTGATCCAACAACATCAAGCGAATGACCTGATGGAACTCTTACTGTATTGTTGTAGGCAGAAAAGCCTTGGATGTCGTGAACTGAAAGAATACTCATTTATATGATACTCCAAGAAGATCCGTCTGCAATAGTGATCGTATATCCATTATTTATAGTGATAGGTCCAGCGGTCATAGCATTTGTATTTGATGGAATTGATACGTTTTCAGCAATAGTATTTCTATTTGCTTTGAATACACCGTAACTATCCAACCACTGCTTATCACCGTTAGCATGTAGAATACCAGTCATTCCAACCGTGCCAGTTACATCTAGATCATATGTAAGGTTGGTATTATTTGGTTTATTAATACCAACCTTAGTTCCCCTGTAAATATCGGTTGTATTAGCAGTCTCAGTCCAACGAGAAGTTACGAATGGTTGACCGCCTTGGTATAGAGTTCCAGAGAAGTTGATGTTACCTTGAACTTCAAGTTTATAAGTGGTATCAATAGATGTCTTACCAATAGCAGTGTTACCACTACCATCCATCAAGAGACCAGCAGCAGTTGATAGATTGAATGTGGTGTTGCCATTACCAGTAGATGGGGTAATTTCAAACAGATCATTTCCTGCTACTTGGTTACCAATTCTGAA
>CEOJ01003142.1_pt1 | contig 9819 bp, 6 predicted proteins | sample 530281 | NCBI WGS metagenome assembly CEOJ01 (sample SAMEA2619879, study PRJEB7988) | marine metagenome | isolation source: saline water (ENVO:00002010), including | reverse complement strand
CTTTCTTCGTAACTATCAAATCTATTTTTGATTTGTTGAAATTGAAGACTATCTGCTTCAAATTGTTCGTCAGTAGCCATAGTTATTAAGAGGGGGTAAGAGTATTACTTGTTGCTGTAACAATACCAGAGGTATTGGTGAAAGTTACTGTTGCTTTAATCGTACTTCCAGCAGGAAGTTCAAAATCTGGACTGTTGCCAGAAGGGAATGTGGCAGGCATTGTGATTGTATTACTCGCACTATAACCCATATTTACAGATCCAGGATCGTTAGCCACTAAATCAGTTACATTTCCAGCTGAATTCATTACTCCATATAATTTAGATGTAGATCCACCAAAGTATGAAACTGTATTTTGAAGTGGTTTACCATTTTCAAATGCACTAGCATTATTGAAACCAGCACATTTCAGTTGGGATCCAGATATATCAAGAATAAATGCAGAAATCGTAGGACTAGTTCCTGGTTGAATGACTTTATCACCCTCTCTTATACTATTATTAGTGAGGTTTGTTGTTCCTGCTAGGTTAACAGTGTCTTGGTCTTTGATGTATAGTCCACTTCTGTAATAATAATAGGCACTACTACTACCATGATATGCGGCATTTCCAGCAGCAAAGATCCAACCACCATTTACGAAGAGAGGTTGATAATGTGTTGGTGTTATCAAGCTATTAGGATTATTATTATTGTATATGTTGTTCGTGCTAGTACTATCATTTCTCTTTGTGGGATCATACTGAGCAACAGTCCAATTATTTCCAGTATCAGAAGACTGGGCAAGTACCCAATACCTGTTATTACTACCGGTTCCATTACCATTCCACGTTGCATCTGCCGTCATAACAGCAAGAAGTCTTCCACGGTGCCATGTGATTCCCCTTAAATTACCGGATCTTTGCCAATTTTGTGGTGAAGGAGTACCTCTTGTACTGTAACTTTCCCCACCATTTGAACTATAGACGAACAAATCATAACCAAAATTTGTCCAGATTTGGTTGGGATTGTCTGGATTAACTGCAGTTAATCCAGTATACATTCCATTAGAACTACCACTATTAAACTCTTGTTTAAACACCCAATGAGAGATGTTTGTTCCATCATTTACACTAAAATCACAAGTATAAAAACGGAAGACATAATAACTATTATTATAATAATATCTGTAACTTATTGTAACTTTGGTTCCATGCGAAAATACTCCCATAAAATCTACACTAGTATAAGAACTATTAGGAGTCAGAGTACTTGTATTAACAGTAGTTGAAGTACAATTATTATAATCAGTAAGGTCTCCCTCCATCACATAAATTTCACTGTTAGCACCTAAAACAGCATATTTCTCACCACCTGCATCAACATATGCTATTTTATTATTACTTGTAACTGTTTTATTTTGAGCAATCGGTTTCCATCTGGATAATGTAGAATCAGTCTTCACCTGACTGAAGTTATCAATAAACATCCATCCACCTAGATTTCCTCGAATTAAGATACAATCAGGTTTATACATTGATACATGATAAACAGATTGTCCTGAATTGCCACCACCAGAGTTTTGGTACCAGTCCCTGTATGTGTTGAGGCTTGTGTCTGTATACCATCGGCCATAGGAAGAAAGTTGGTTTTGCAGAGCACTACCACTATATGGTTGATCATTACTGATACCATATGTATCGGTCCAATAAAATTGCATAGAGTAACCACTCGAATGATACAGGGCCATGTTTATAAACCCAGTGCCACCAGAACCACTATAGAACAATGGAGCGTGCCAATTATAGTAAGCTGAACCAGATGTACCACCAGCATTTTTGATGCCGTCAAGAGATGTTTGGTTTACATTAGTTCCAATTGGATCACCACTTGTAGTACTAGATACATTATCAGTTTGTGGATACGCATTCAGTGAACCACCAAACTCAACCTTAAGACTCTTAGTTGTTGTTGGAACACCTTCAGGTGCCATTACAGCAGTTACATCGAATGTTTCAGAAGTAAATCTATTAGGATTAATGTTATTTGCAGTTAGTGTAAGTGAATTAACAGTGGCAACACTATTGATATTGATCTGACCACTTGAAGCAGAGGGAAGTTCAAGAGTCAAAGGACCGCCTTGACTTCCAGGAGTACTATCAGTACCAGTTGTTACTGCACGAACATAATAACCAGAATCAGCACTTACAACTGTATAACTTGTGCCAGTGATTCCTGTGTCAAACCATCCACCAGTTCCTGTGAATGAACGTTGCCAACGTGTAGTATAGGAATAAGGTGATGTTCCTCCAGTTAGAGCACCAGGAACAGCAGTACCAGTTCCACCTACAGCGAGAGAATCAAAAGAAATAGTTGTTGCTGATGACTCCGAAAGATTAGTCAGATTAGACTGAACAACAACCCAACTAAAATAGGTCGTCCCAATTTGAAGATCTCCTGTATATGTCGTATTGTTGGTCGCAGTTCCAGGACTATCAATATACTTTAACTTGAAAGTGAATTTACCAGCACTGTTTACAATACCAACATCCTGATTTGCAAATCTTGTACCAGATCCCGATCCACTATTATCAGTTAATACAACAATATCACCAGCAGTAGCATCCAGTGTAATTTCTTGTGTACTCTCTAGTGTTCCACCAGAAAAAGCAACAGCACCGTTTGTGATTATGTAAGGATCTGACTGTGTACCAGTTCCACTAACGAAAGCAGGAGAAGCAGTCACATCTCCTGGTGCTGGGGCAGCGTTTGTGGTGGCAGAAACAGCTTTTATAGTACCACCCTGCTTCACATAAAGGCGTTCCAAATCTGTAGCGTAACAGATTTCACCCTCTTCAAGAGCAGCAAGTGCATTTACTGTTGTTAAGTTTGCGTATGTACCCCTAGCAATTCTTACGGGAGTACGTGTAGATGGAACGCCCATTAGGTGAATTCTCCTCCGTTTATTTCTGAACTAGCACCAGCAGTAGAACTGGATGAATTAAAATCTCCACCGTCAACAATTACGAGATCGGAACCGGCAGCGATGCTAATATCAACTGTGCTTCCATTGACAGAAAAAGTATTGCCAGCTCCTACAAAATTAAGAGCTGTAATAATACCTGTAGAAATATTTAGCCCACCGGATTGAATTCCTATTGCGTTGGTACCTCCAGTGGCAGAAATACCACCAGTTATTGTAACTCCATTACTAGTTGTTTCAAATTTCTTATTATTGGCATAATATAAATCTACAGATCCAGCATTATTAAATATTGCCCACTTATATTGGTTTCCAGAGTCATAGAAAAATCTTAAACTTCCAGTTTGCTGAGTTATTTGAGCACTAGTTCCTTCTTCCTGAATTTTGAATCCATTTGATCCACCCATTCTGAGAATTTTAGTGGTTCCATAAACTTGAACATCATTCGCATCAGCACCAAATGTAGCAGTGCTGCTAACATCCAAAGTTCCAGTTACATCAACACCACCAGCAGGAACATTAATACCATTTCTTGCTGTTATCAGTCCAACGGAATCAATGTTAGTGACATCTTCATAAGTGAGGACCCCGCCAATATTTACATCACCACTAAAGGAACCAGAAGAAGCTGTTACAGAACCAACGGTGATGTTTGGAGTGCCCGTAAGTCCACCAGCAGTTCCAGAGGTATTACCAGTAACATTACCCGTTAAATTACCAGTTACATTACCAACAAAGGTAGTTGCTGTAGCAATACCATTAATAACAACACCACCAGGATTTGCCTGAACTATAATATTACCACCGGCACTATCACGTAGAGCAGTAACATCTACACCATCAAACTGAGTGGCAGTAAGAATACCAGTAACGACAAGACCAGCAGGATTTGCTTGTGCTCTTACTGTGCCGTTTTGATCTATCAATGAAGTGGCATCAATACCACTAAGTTGAGAACCATCACCTACGAAAGAAGAAGCAGATACAATTCCGGCAGCAGTAAGATTACCACTAACCGAAAGATTGTTGCCAGAAATATCACCTGCACTTATATCAACACCAGTAGCGAGACTAGTCGCATTTGTTATAACTCTATCGGATGTTAATCCAATTACTAATGCAAAGAAATTAGCATTTGAACTAGGTGGATTTGCAAATGTTATTACATCATTTACAAGTGTATATGAAGTAACTGGTTCCTGAATTACACCGTTTAGTGATATACTAACTGTATATGGGTTGTCTGGAATGAAAGGTGATCCACCAGAAGTAAGATTAAATGATACATCAACACCATTGAACTGACTTGAAATGTCATCCAGTGTTATATAAGGTCCAGTTCTTTGGGGTCTTCCGATGTACATTGGAATTTTTAGTTATTTATTATCTGAGATCGATTTAACCTAAGTATTCTACAACAACAATTCCATCTCCACCAGACAAATTTTCAGTCCAGGTATCAGAGTTTTGATATCTAGCATTTCCGCCAGCGCCACTACCAACACCTCCAGCCGATGCTTGTTGCCCGGATCCAACATTAGAACCACTACCACCACCAAATGTTAATCCAGAACCACTTAATAATGTGGAGAGAGCTGGTGACAATCCACCAGTCGCACCTGAAGCATAGTTGCTTTGATATTGGTCTGCCTGGTCGCCGCCGCCTCCGCCGCCAGCGCCACCCCAACCATTACCCTTCACTGCGGAAGGAGCACCTGAAGTTCCTCTATATGTTCCATCGGGATAATTGCCATATAAAACAGCACTATCTCTTGGATGTAACGCTTGCCCTGTTGGATTAGTTCCTGAATTATTCCAAGGATTTCCTGATTTATGAGCAGCGCATCCGCCAACGCCACCAGGCTCAGTATATGGACTAGAAAGACTTGAATGAGGATTAGTCCATCCAAATCCATGGTTGTCCCACATATTAACAGTATGAGAAACCGTACTATTGGAGAAAAATCCCTGAGGATGCGGGTAAGTATAACCACCATATGGGTTGATGTTAGGATAAGCAGTAGCATGATATCCATACATGCCCTGCATTCCACCCGTTCCTGCCATAAGTGTGTTTAGAAATGGAGCACTATGAGAACCAATTTTCACGTAAGAATGTCCACCTCTACCCCTACTTCTTTGATAAGTTGCATTCTTTATTTGACCACCTTGTATTGAATCAACATAGTATGTGGAGTCTTGATTAGGAGATTGAAGACCCTCTCCACCTTGACCTACACCAATATATAAAGTCTGACTTGCGGCGATAACTGCTCTAGCAGCACCACCTCCGCCACCACCACTAACTCCATACCATCCACTACCATCACCATCAGATCCGCCACCACCACCAACTACAGTGAATCTAAATGAAGAACCATCTGCTGGAAAAATATATTGACCTGCATTGTGATAGTAAATTATATCATCACTCAACTTCGTAGCGCCAGGATAATTTGACATTTGTTCAAATGGATGACCAACAGCCATCTTATTAGCCAGTCCCATAGCACCACCACCCATGCCAGAAAATCCAGCGTAAGGTTTTTGCTTTTTATTAAATTCAGAATACCAAGAATTCATTGTATCCTCCTATCAAGCACAAGCACCAACATTTCCAATAACGTGATAAGCAGGAGTTGATGCTGTTTTTATAATTGTGAAAGCATAGATATCAAATCCCGATCCATTAGCAGCAGATGGTGCATTTCCTCCTACCCAATCAACATCAATATTAGAAGAAGAACCATCAATCTGAATGCTACTAGGTGAAGCAATATAGTGACTACTCGAAGCTATGAATAAAGTTGCAGAAGTTACATCACCAACACCCATCTTAGAACTTAAAGTTGGTGAATTTGAAGAATTCAATCTAAAGTTAGGATAGTAGTTACCTCCAGTGGCAGCACTAAATCTATGAATCTGTCCAGAATCAAAATTAATATCAATAGCACCATTTAAACTAGTCGAAGTATCGATATATCCTTCCTCAATCTTAAATCCATCAGCAACAAAACCCGCTCTTGCAGTTACAATACCAACAGAATCTATATTAGTTACATCTTCATAAGTTAGAATACCACCAATACTAACATCACCAGTGACTGTTAGACCATTAGGAAAATCTGGAGCACCAGTTCCTGCTCTATCACGAATACTATCTGCTCTAAGTATGGACATTACTTACTTATCAATTTATTTGTATTTATATGTTTAGATTTCAAATGGATTGATAATCATAACTTCACCATCCCCAATCTCAACACTACCACTTGAAGAGATAACTAATGCTTTTCTTTTTGTCATGAAGGTGTCATCATCAGTTGACTCTAAAACAACGTTTGAAGTTATTTCTGCCTGATTGCCTACAGATACAATCAAGTCATCAGTTCCAGAAACAGCAGTTTCTCCTCCAGCTCCACCACCACCAGCAATACTAATATCTACTCTACTACCAGTTACAGAAAAAGTGTTACCGGAACCAACAAAATTTAGTGCTGTGATAATACCAGTATGAACTGCAGTTCCAGCAGAATGAATACCAATTCCACTTAGACCAAACGGAAAGTTTGGACCATTGTTACCTGCTTTGTTAGTAAAGTGTTCTGCCCTAACCTTAGACATTGTATTACTTTTTTAGATATTTATCAGAAGGGATGACTACTGCTTACTGTTGGAGTATTATTTGCCGTAATGCTGGTCGGTGATTTTGTAGCACTAGTAGCACTATTAAGATCTTGACAGCAAAGGAGTTTTACGTTAGAGGCAGTGGCATTAGTTGTTAATAATAGTTTAGAAGTTGGAACAGGTATATTAGAACTAACTCCATAAAGCTGTTGTCTGGTCATACGCAGGTTAGATATTTTTCCGTCCATACCATAAATGGTTCCACCAATCTTAGTTGCTCCAATTCTTAAAGGATTTGGTTGGTTTGAATTAGATAATGCTGTGGATTCATTCCAGGAGGATGACGATCCTTGAGAAGATCCGTTTATATACTTAGTAACAGTTTGTCTAGTTCCATTGACATATAATCTTATATCATTAGAACTATCTCTGTTTACCATAAAATGATACCATTGACCTGTTTGAATTGTGGTATTTCCCTGATAATATCTGTTTTCATAACTCGATGGATAATCAAAAATATAAAACTGAAACTTATTATTTGCACTTACACCAAAATGATACTGACCTATCTCAGCGTTCCAATTAATACTTTCAGCTATAGTTTTTATCTTTGTTCGACCATTGCTATCCACACCCGATCCTGTAGGACTTGAATCATATGCTAAGAAATCAAAGTAAGCCCATGCTTCAAGTGTAAATACACCAGAAAAATCAAAGTCAGAAGATTTTGCTACGTTAAGATAATCTTTTTGAGATGGGTCACCAGTAAAGTCAACACTTCCAGAAAGAGCGAAGGGACTAGAAGTAGATACTGTTGATCCATTATTTGTAATAGTTCCAGGACTTACAGCAGCAGCAGTCGGAGAGGTATCTGACTGACAACATAGAAGTTTAGTGTTCGGTATTTCCGTGAGTGGTGCTGTTGGTACTGTAATGTTTGAGGAGGTATAAACTGCTGTTCCTTTAACTAAACGTAAATTACTTATATAACCACCAAAACGTCTGGAATTTCCACTCTGCGTTCCGATATATAATCCTCTTGTTAGACTATCAGTATAATTAAGATTATCAGTGTAATTTGCAACAGATGATCCATTTACGTATAGAGTAGTTGTACTACCAGAACGAACAACTGCAACATGATTCCAACCAAAATGTAGTTGTCCTCCATTTATTTGGTTAGCATTATTACTTGCCCAATATATTTGCTTATTATTCTGGTGAATCGCAAACCAGGCTCCGGTGTAATTGTTGGTGCCACCATCATGATCTAATATAGTTGAAAAACCACTGGAATAAGCAGATGTATTTAAAGTTTCAGGACTTATAAAACATTCAATTGTAAAATCACCAGTTCCTAAATTAAAGTCACTACTGTCTGATAATGACAAATAATCACTAGTTTGATCGAATAAAACTGATCCTAAATTGTCAACATTAATAAAGGGATTAGAACTATCTGCTGTTGATCCATTATTTGTAATAGTTCCAGGACTTACAGCAGCAACAGTCGGAGAAGTATCTGACTGACAACACAGAAGTTTGGTGTTGGTAACTACTATGAGTGGTGATGTTGATGGTGTAAAGTTTGATGTGTAGAGTGCAGTTCCCTTTACTAATCTAAGATTTGAAATGTTACCATTCAAGTATCCAGCCGAAGCTATATTTCCACCAATCGTGACATCAGATGTTGGATTATTAAAAGTATGAGTTACTGATTGTCCACTGCCACCATACATCACTCCATCCTTGAACATATACATGGTGTTGCCGCTTCTAACTGCTGCAACATGATGCCATGTACCTGTAGAAAGACTTCCTCCGTTGATTGGTCCGTATAATGTAGAACCAACAACATAGTAAAACTGTAGGCTACCACCTACTATTTCTAAAACCCAACTATTAGCAGAATTACCACTTTGTTGAGGCCACTGTCCAATTATACCATCCCATGAGCCAAAAGAATTTGCATACACATAAGCCTCAATGGTAAAATCACCACTTCCTAAATTAAAATTGGGACTGTCAGCGATACTCAAATAATCATTATTACCATCAAATGAAACTGATCCTTTACCAAAGGGAGTAGAACTAGATGCTGCTGCGTTTCCGTTTGCTGTGATACTTCCAGGAGCAACTGCGGCCGCAGTCGCATCGGTAGTTGACTGACAACATAGAAGTTTTGTGTTGGTTACTGCAGTGAGTGATGATGTTGGTGCTGTAAAGTTTGATGTGTAAAGTGCGGTTCCTTTGATGATACGAATATTTGAAAGGTATCCATTCATAAAATTGTTTCCTGGTCCATTAGGACTTTCTTCACCAATTCTTAAACCATTAGTTCCTGCATCACTAAGGGATTTACTTACCGTCATAGAACCTGCGAGTGCTCCATTAAGATAAAACTTTGTTTGATTAGTTCCAGTTCCTTCTCTTACTAATGCAAAATGATACCAAGTATTCACTGAAGTTGAGGCACTAAAGTTAGTGTATTCTTCATTTCCTGTTCCATCATAAGCAGCAAATGCTATATTACTTGCGTCTGTAATTCTTAATATCCAATTGCCATTATTTCCTGATGTATAATATCTTGAAGAACATAGTAATGTTTGAAGTGTAGTTGTTGTAGTTTTGTAGAAAAACCCTTCAATAGTAAAATCACCAGTTCCAAAATCAAAATCATTACTGGCTGCTAAACTTAAGTAATCACCATTACCATCAAAGTAAACTGATCCTAAGTCATCTCCTCCTCCTCCTGGTGGCGCAGCATCGACAGTATGTGTAAAATAACTTAGACTCGCACCACCAGCAGCACCACTTGTTAAACCAAGAACAGGACTTTGCTTTACGTAATTAGGATATATCATAAATCAACATTTTGTTTGATTACCAAAGACAGAATAACCACTTCCTGTATCAAAAATTGTGAAAGTGTAAATATCAAATTTATTACTTCCTGAACCATCAGTCGGAGCAGCACCACCAACCCAATTTACAGTTTGCGTTACACCATCAATATCAACAACATTAATGTAAGATGAAGTTCCAGTTGAACACCAGAATATGGTGGCAGTAATTACATCACCAGTGTTAGTTTGAGTTGATAGTGCGGTAGTGCTATCATATCTAAAGTTAATATAGAATGCACTGTTACCATTACTGGTTGAACCATAATAAAAAACATTTCCATCTTCTAAATTAAGATTTAAATTACCAGAGGTAGCACTTGTAGT
>CEOJ01116949.1_pt1 | contig 9882 bp, 13 predicted proteins | sample 530281 | NCBI WGS metagenome assembly CEOJ01 (sample SAMEA2619879, study PRJEB7988) | marine metagenome | isolation source: saline water (ENVO:00002010), including | reverse complement strand
ATTAGAAAAACTAATTTAAAATTTGAGAATAGATTCAGAAAAATGGAGAATGAAGCTAAATCCATGAAAACTAATTTAAATGCAATGACATTAAATGAACTTGAAATACTTTGGCAGAAAGTTAAATGATCAGATTATTTAAAGGTGTAACTACTTTTATATTAATACTTATAACATCAATCTTAGTAATTGCTGTAGTTGTTCCAATTGGCCTTTTCAGATTTATTCCATACAAACCTCTTCAAATAAAAATCTTAAAAATAAATGAAGTTTTAGGAGAGCTGACCCTTGCTTCATGGAAAGCTATACAAGATTTAATACATAAACCTAAATACGAAGTAAAAGGAGAAGAGAAGCTTAGAAAAAATATCTGGCAATTTACCACTATAAATCATCTTGCATGGGCAGATATTTTTCTTCTACTTTATTTTACAAATTATAAGATGAGTGTCCCTAAAATTTTCATGAAATCACAACTATGGTGGCTTCCTATTACCTGGGCAGCAAATATAGGGCTTGCAATGCCTTTTGTAGTAAGAAGATCAAAAGAAGAAATAAAAGCGAATCCGGAATTAGCAAAGACAGATAAAGAATCAACAATTCGTGCTTGTAAATTGTATGAATTATTTCCTACAAATGTTTGTGGATTTATTGAAGGAACAAGAATAGATAAAACTAAGTATTTAGCATCTAATAGCAAATTTAAAAACCTTATGCCACCAAAGATAGGTGGAATGGGATATACACTAGAAGTAATGCCCTATATCGACCACTTAATAGATGTTACCCTTGTTTACAAAACAAATAAAAGATCATTTTGGGACTTTCTCTGTGGGGATATGAGTGAAGCAAGTGTGACAATAAACTCATACAAGATACCTGAAAAGTTAAGGAATAAAGATTATGCCTTTGATGAGAGTGCAAGGGAAGAACTTAGAGAATTCTTAGAAGAGGTATGGGCAAAAAAAGATAAAATAATAGAAAGTGAAAAAGAAAAATATGGTATTGAATCAGTCTTTTAAGTTTTTTCTTTTATTACTGCTTCTGGGATGCTCAGAAAACAAAGCTTATTCTGAGATTAATTACTCTGAGGAATTTGGGTCAATCGTTACCGAATTTAATGAATCATCGATATTTGAATTTAACTCATATGGTAGTTTTAATGATGATTTTGTTTTTGATTTCTTAGAAAAATTAGATCCCAATAAAACTATATTCTTTGAAGAAGATATTGACAAAATTCTGAGTTTAAAGAAAGATTCAGACTACTATCCGATTTTTAAACTCATTGTTGATATTTTTTATAAAAGAATTAATGAATCTACTGAATATAGGATTGAATTATTAAACACATATAATTTCGATTTCGAAAAGGATGAATATATATTCCTTGATTCGCAGGATGTGTATTTTAGTGATCAAGATACAAAAAATAACTATCAGAGAAAATATGTTAAAAATGAATTAATTTTAAAAATGCTTGAAGAGAAGTCTTTTGATGATTCAAAAGATGAATTACTTGATTATTACTCTGAAAGAATCTCTTCACTTAGCAAAATCAGGGAATCAGATAAATTCACGTTAATAGCAAACACTTACCTATCTTTGTTGGATCCTCATGCATCTTATTTTTCACAAAGGGATCTTGAAAATTGGAATTTGAGAATGAACCTTTCATTTGAAGGTATTGGTGCGATCTTAAGCTATGAAAATGAGAAGGCAAAAATTGAGGAGCTTATGCCTGGAGGACCAGCAATAAAATCAAAAAAAATTAATGTTGGAGATAAAATAATTGGCATTGGAGAAGGCTTAGACGGAAAAATTATAAGTGTTATTGGTTGGAGATTAGATGACATTGTAGAAAGAATTAGAGGTAATGAAGGAACAATAGTCAGAATAGAAATCGAAAATGAAAGCGGTAAAAGCTTAGTTGAAATAGAACGAGGAAAAGTATCGCTTGAAGAAAGTGATGCCTCAAAAGAAATAATTAGTTTTGAAGGAAAGAAACTCGGCTATATAAGTTTACCTTCTTTTTATAGCGATATTGAATGTATGAGAAAAAATAATTATTTATGTAAAAGTGCAACAAGTGATATTAAAAAAATCTTAGTGGATTTTAAATCCAATGGTATAGAAGGAATAGTCATTGATTTAAGAGATAATGGAGGTGGTTATTTACATGAAGCTGATACCTTAACCAGATTATTTATAAAATATGGGCCAACTGTACAAATAAAAAGTCCTGATGAAGAAGTTATTATCTTCAATTCATGGAGGTCAAATAGATCATGGGATAAGCCTGTCGTAGTTTTAGTGAATAAGTTTTCTGCTTCAGCATCTGAAATCTTTGCAGGCGCTTTACAAGATTACAATAGAGCCCTAATTATTGGTCAAACAACATTTGGTAAAGGAAGTGTACAGACATTTACTGAAACAAATAATGGACAAATTAAAGTAACCGATTCTTTGTATTACAGAATTACTGGCGAGCCGACGCAGATTTATGGTGTTAAGCCAAATCTTGAGATACCTTCTTTGACTAATTCTGATGGTACCGGTGAAGATAGATATGAAAATGCAATAAAACCATCACATATAGAGAGCGCACGGTATTACAAATATGGTCAATTTAATATTGAGGAATTTGTTGAAAATCACAATGAGAGAGTTTATAAGTCACAATATTTTACAGAAATGAAAGCTATAAAAGAATCAAGAAAAGAGAAAAGAGAAAAATTGAGTCTTAATCTATCAAGTAGAAAGCTAGATTATTTTAATAGCATAGAGAAAAACTTAAGTTTGATTAATCTTTCTCGAGAAATATCTGGGCAAGAAAAATTTACAAGTTATCAAGAATATCTGGACACAGAAATCAGTGATGATTTCATTATAGATGCAGAAATAGACTTATCACTGAGAATTCTAGTAGATTTGATTGGTGTAGAGTCATGATTAGAATTATTAGCTTCAATATCAATGGACTTCGAGCTAGGCCACATCAATTAGAAGAGATTAAAAAAAAATATAATCCAGATATAATTGCCATTCAGGAAATTAAAGTCAGTGATGAAGATTTCCCAGAAATAATACCTGAAGAATTGGGTTATATGCATTTTAATTATGGCCAAAAAGGATTCCATGGAGTTGCTATCTTTTCAAAAATAAAACCTCTAGGTGTAAAAAAAGGGCTGGATGGAGGGAAGGATGAAGTACAAAAAAGATATATTCAATGCGATTATAAAACTGATCTTGGAATCATATGTGTATGTAATTCATATTTTCCTCAAGGTGAGAATAGAAAACATCCTGAAAAATTTCCTTATAAAGAAAGGTACTATAAACGTATAACCAAACATTTATCAACTCTTGAAAATGTTGTTATAACTGGTGATTTTAATATTGCACCAAATAAAAATGATATTGGGATGAATGAAGATGGAATTAAAAGATGGTTAAGTCAAGGCCATACTGCTTTTTTGCCTGAGGAACTTGAATGGTATAAGACATTAACTTCTTTGAATCTAAGAGATATGTGGAGAGAAAATAATCCTGAATCAAAGAAATGCTCATGGTTTGATTACCGATCAAGAGGGTTTGATCAAAACCCTAAGAGGGGCTTGAGAATTGATCACTTTTTACTGTCTGAACAATTACAATCTAGATATCTAAGCTCAGAAATTGATCACGAAATTAGAGCGATGGAAAAACCTTCAGATCATTGTCCTGTAGTATTAGATTTAGATTTAAATTTTGTAAGTTAGAAATTAATCTACAACAGTTCCAGGAACTGGTGTAATTGGATAATCCAGATCTGTAAATGGCGTTGGATTAGCAATTGAATCAGGATGTACGACTGATATAACTAGATCACTAGCCCAGTTGCCCTCAATAAAGCCTCTAAAACTATCTCTTTGAGTTATGACTATGGTAGCGAATCTTCCATTCTTTGTATAAACCATCGTTATTTCTTTGCCTACTTTAGAAGAAACTAAAGTCCACCCAGTCTGAGGTGTGTTATTGCTATAAAATATTAGATTTTCTGCAGGACTATAATTAGATATTAATGTAATTCTACCTGAAATTGCATCTCCAGTACCAAGCAAAACTGTTGGCACCTTAACTATCGAAGCATCTTCAGGTAGAGGCAAATCCTCTAGTAAATATTTAATAACTTTTCTTTGGTCTTTTTGATATTCATCAACAAAAAGCGCACAACCACTTAAAAGTAAAGAAGCAAAGAAAAGTTTTAGTAAAATTTTCACAGGTTAAGTATAACTTAAAAAAAAAATAAATTGATAGCTAATCATTAGAAAATTTTATGCTTACCGCGTAAAATTTCCCAAAACATTATGTAATCACTTAGTAGGCTAAAAAAAGGGTAAGTGAAAGTTGCAGGTTTATTTTTCTCAACAAAGAAGTGACTCACCCAAGCGAATCCATAGCCTGAAAGAACAGCAAATAGAATATTAAGTGGCTCTAAGGTCACAGCGAATCTTATAAAAAAGAGAATAGAGAAAGCAGTCCCAATAAAGTGGAATAACTTAGTAGTTTTATCCGCATGTTCTGTTAAATAATATGGATAAAACTCTTTTAAATTTTTATATTTCTTCACACTTCTAACCTACATTTTTATTATATATGCTGAATAGACATAGTAAAAAGAACAAAACAATACAGTAAAAATCATTAATATTGGTCCAAACAACTCAAAAAGTGCAAAAGTAGCAGAACCCAGTACAAGAATAACAATTAATTCGATCCTATTTTTGATAAAACCTTCATTAAGTGCAGCCCTAATAATTAAATAATTGAGTGGCAAATAAAGCAAAAGTGCGGTTATAGTTCCTGGACTAAAATCATAGTAGTACAAACTAAAAAATGCATGGAAAAAAGCATTAGTAATTTGTGTTGCAGCCAGAAAGTAGATTGCTATAAGTGCGCTTGCTCTATTTTTTGTTAATAGATGAATGTAGATTATCAATAAAAAAATACCTAAAAGTCTCATAAGCATCTCCTCTGAGCTAAGAGAATTATTGTCAAGAAAATACTTTAAACGCCATTCTCTAAAATTAAAAAGGATATGCTCTTCAGTATGATGAATTATGTAAATTAATGGAGAAAGAACTAATAGATTTGCAAATTTATTCATAATTATTTTTAAAATGATAACATCATAAAATGTGTAAATTTATAAATCTAAATTCAAAAACTTTAGTTGTTATTTTGGTCTTATTTCTGCAACCCATTGCAGCAAAAGACAGTGCGCCTATTATTCAACCTGGAGCTCCTGGAGAGTCCTCAAGAACACTTGCACCAGAAGCTGCTTCTGCAATTGCAGATTCATCATACACTGTAGCCGATGTAAAATTTCTTCAAGGAATGATTGTTCATCATCAGCAAGCTATAGTGATGTCAAGTTTAGCGCCTAAAAGAACTAATAATAAAACTATCTTAGATTTAGCTAGCCGTATAGATGTTTCACAAGAAGATGAAATAAATTTTATGGTTAGTTGGCTTCAGGATCGTGGAGAAAATGTACCTGACTTGAACCATATGCATCATATGCATATGCCAATGAATATGGTTGGCATGGCAACTCCTGAACAATTAGAAGATCTTAAAAACTCTAATGGAACTGATTTTGACAGACTTTTTCTTCAGCTTATGATTGCTCATCATGATGGTGCGCTTGAAATGGTTAAGGAATTAAAAGGTTATGTTGGTTCAACTTATGATCCTGTTTTGAATGAGTTTGTTTCTGATTTAGTGAATGATCAAGGTGTCGAAATAGAGAGAATGAATTCTATTGCTGTTGGACTTTCTGATGACCCTAGATCTATTTTAGCTCCTGGATTGTTCGATGCAGAAGAGGCTATTTTGAATTTGGAGCTCATTGTATCTCTTAAGAAACCAACTGGTTTTTATGACCCAAGTAATCCAGCAGCAAGAGGAGCAGAAGACTTAACCATAGATAAAAGTAATAAAGAAAAAACTACAGCTGAAACCTCAAGATCACTGAGATCTCCAATGTTAAGTTTTTCAAATACAGACATGGCATTTCGAGATAATTTGCTAGTTACTGGAAGTTATCATGGATTCAATATGTATAACCTTAATGAAAATGGTGTTCCTGATCTAATATCTTCAGTTGTATGTCCTGGAGGTCAGGGAGATGTTTCCATTGTAGGAGATCTTTTGATTATGTCAGTTGAACAGGTCAGAGCACGGTTAGATTGTGGTTTAGAGGGTGTAGGAAAAGATGCTAGTCCAGACCGCTTTCGTGGAATAAGAATTTTTGATATTTCTGATTTAAATAATCCAAAGCAAGTAGGAGCTGTACAAACCTGTAGAGGTTCACATACTCACTCTGTTGTTTCTGGCCCAACTTCAGATGGAAAAATTATTGTTTATAACTCTGGAACCGGAAGCGTTAGAGATGAAGAAGAGCTCGAAAACTGTATTGGAAATATTCCTGGGGATCAGGAAACAGCTCTTTTTAGAATTGATGTAATTGAAATCCCAATAAGTGATCCATCGAGAGCAAGGATAGTAAGCAGCCCAGCAGTCTTTGCTGATCCTGAAACTGGCTCGCTCGCTGGATTATGGCGTGGAGGCAATCATGGTGATGATACCCAAGACACAAGACGTACTGATCAGTGTCACGATATAACCGTTTTTCCATCAGCGAATTTAGCTGCAGGAGCATGCTCAGGTAATGGTATTCTTTTTGATATTACTGATCCTTATAACCCAAAAAGATTGGATGTTGTTACAGATATTGGTTTCGCCTATTGGCACTCAGCCACTTTTAATAATGATGGTACCAAAGTTATCTTCACTGACGAATGGGGTGGTGGTGGTAGAGCTAGATGTCGAGCTTGGGATCCACTAACCTGGGGTGCTGATGCTATTTATGACATTGTAGATAATAAACTTGTGTTTAAGAGTCATTACAAAATGCCAGCTCCACAATTAGAGACTGAAAACTGTGTTGCACATAATGGATCTATTATTCCAGTGCCTAATCGTGATATTTTTGTCCAGGCTTGGTATCAAGGTGGTCTATCTATAGTTGATTTTACTGATTCATCCAATCCAATTGAAATTGCCTATTTTGATAGAGGGCCAATATTTGAAGATATCCTAAGTAGTGGAGGTTATTGGTCCACTTATTACTATAAAGGTTATATTTATGGCACTGAAATTGCACGAGGACTAGATGTATTCCAACTTCTTCCAAGTGAATATTTAAGTGAAAATGAAATTAGTTCAGCTGCAAATGCTTATCCAATAATGGGTCCAGAAGTCTTTAATCCTCAACAACAGATTCCAATGACTTGGGAAGAATAGCTAGATCGTTTTCAAGACTTGTTGATGGTTTTTCGACAATTCTTCCAATTTCAAATCCATTTTGAAAGAAAATAAAAGTAGGAGTGTATTTTAAGTTGTAGGTTTGATGCCTATCTTTTGGCTCTGTTTTATTTCTATCAAGAGCTATTAATGAAATTTGATCAGGTAACATTGAAATTGAATCTAAAATTTTGAGCATTCTCGGTACTTCTCTTTTACTATCATGGCACCAAGTACCAAATAAAATTACTACTTCCATGTGTTTAAGATGCTCTAAATTGTAAGTTGTATCTACTTGATAAGACTTATAGTTCTTTTCAAAAATTGGGTAATTATTTAAAAGAAGGCTAGTTTGAGTATCGCCTAAAAGATCTCCTTTGCTTGAGTAACTTTCATAAGCATATATATTGCTAGTAATTAGGAATAAAAAGAATACAGTCTTAAACAAAATTATCGCTTTAAAGTTCAGACTCTCTAGCGATCAGGTCTAATAATTCAACTGTTCTATATGTTCCATTCACTGCTTGTTGAATTGCTGAATCTGCAAGAATATCTTGAGTCGAAAAGCTCGACATCACTGATGAAGTATTAATGTCTTTACTACTCAAGAAGAATGAATTAAAAACTATGAAAAAGATAAGTAGATATTTATGCATCATCATTATTATATATATAGTTTTGTTTGGAATGTAAGTTAACCAACAGATTAAGATTTAATTCCTGATATAACCAAAGTACCAGCCCAATCTTTTCCTTTATTTGACCTCCAGCTCTCAACTTGGCTTAATCCAGAAGCTTTAAAAATCTTAATCCATTCAGATTCTTTGAGCATATGCATTCTGGTACCAACTTTTTCTTGCCAAGAATGTGAATCAGTATTTTCATAATAATGATCAACTCCAATAATTAATCTGCCAGCGCGATTTAACCAAGAGTCTACAATTCTTTTAATAATCTTTGATGGTTTGTCCAGGTAATACAAAACTTCCATTGAATGAATTACATCAAATTTTTCAGATGATTTATATGAATTTATATCAGCAAGTATATATTCAGCATCTCCACCTTTAGCTTTTGCATTTAAAATCATTTGATTAGCGCCATCAATTCCAACAGAACGCTTGCATAATAAATTTTTAGTAACTTTTCTTACCACCCATCCATTTCCGCAACCTAGATCTAAAAAGCTAAATTGTTTTCTTATCTTTTTTCTTTCTTTTATTGCAAAATCTATCATTTCATTCACAGGAAATTCATGAGTTTTTTCCATGCCAATATCTTTACCTTCTTTAGCCCAGGCCTCAAAGACTTCTGTTGCTTTTTTTAGTGTCATATAACATGATATTACTATAGAAAATCATCTCATAAAAACATGGAAAAAAAATCTAATGGTTTAGCTATAGCTTCAATGGTTCTGGGTATATGTAGCCTAGTGTTCTATATTTTCTTTGGTTTTGTTCTTGGTATAGTTGCTGTGATACTTGGGCATATTCAACTTTCAAATATTAGTAAAAATCCAAAACTTTTTGATGGCCGAGGGATGGCAATAGCTGGGTTAGTATGTGGCTACATCTCAGTAGCTTTTGCATTAATATCACTGGTATTTCTAAGTGCTGCTTTAAGTGCTTTGCCTGCCTTAGATGAACTATTATTTCTGCTTGAAGATTTTTAAGAACTTTTCATTAAAACAACTAAAATGCTAATATAAATTTATGAGCAATGTTTTAGAATTTTTGAAAAAAAGTTGGGTCTTGATAGTAATAGGTCTTGGAGCTTTTTTAGTTTCTTGCTCCTCCGACTCTGTAAGTCGTGATTCATCAGGAAATCTTATCAGTGCTGGCTACATAGAATTAAATCAAATTCGTGTTGGTGATTGTATAGATGAATCGCCTGTGACAAATCCAGATGAGAGAGTAACTGTATATGATTTCTGGGCAACACCATGTAGCGAAGAGCACAGCTTGGAAGTTTATCATATATATGATTTGTCAAACATATACCGAAGTTACCCTGGTCAAAACATAATAGATGAAGAAGGATCCGAAGTTTGCTATACCAATTTTTTTGATTTTGTTGGGACAACTTATGAAGAAAGCATATATGAAATTAATTTTTATTTTCCATATGCAGAAAATTGGATAGAAGGCAATACCAAAATAATTTGTCTACTTTATGATCCATCAAAAAAGGTTTCAATAGGATCAAAAAGAAACTCAAGAAGGTAAATAAATTATTTTTCTTTTAAAATAAATTAAAACCAAGAAAATCAGCAATCCCATACAACGCAAATAAACCAATTACTACCATACAACCACAACAGCCTTGGGCACTTTCCTCACCAAATACCAATGCTATTGTTATTAGAATTAAGCAGATTGTAATGATTGTAAGCATAGAATTACTTTGTATTATTTATTGTACATATAATTTAGTTCTCAAGATAATCTTACCCTATTCCCACTCAATAGTTGCACAAAACGCCACTTCTGAAACCCCTCCTACGACTGTGTTTCCGAGTGCCTTTTTTGTGAA
>CEOJ01113545.1_pt1 | contig 9962 bp, 12 predicted proteins | sample 530281 | NCBI WGS metagenome assembly CEOJ01 (sample SAMEA2619879, study PRJEB7988) | marine metagenome | isolation source: saline water (ENVO:00002010), including | reverse complement strand
AAGCCCAGAATACCGATAAAAAGTGAGGGAATAGCTATTTTGTTGAAAAAATTAAAAACTCTCGAAGTTATTAAATATTTCGCTATATATCGGTACATATTATCTGATTTGTATTTTTAAAATTTTAAGAATCGTGTAGAAAATAAAAGTAGCTGAAAATACAAAATATGCAAATAAATACCAAATATTTGACTGAAGATTTCCATCTACAAAAATTCCCTTAATCAGGATTATAAATGGTATCAAAAGAGGAATAATCAATATTGCATTCAGAGAATTATTTCTTTTGAGTGATATTGCGCTTCCAAGGTTAAAAAAGAAGTAGATAGTGCTAAGCATAATGATGTATACGCAATAAATTTTGATGGAAATTTGCTGACTCTGAAATACTAATGATAGAAAAGCTATAGGCGCAAAAACAAAAATAAGGTTTGTGATCCATTTTGATGCTAAATAGAAAGTCATATTTAGCTGGTCTCCTTCACATAACTTTTGCTCTAAGTAGCCATTTGTGTAGTCCTCTTTAAATGTGCCTTCAGATATTATAAAGATAGTTATAAATGAGGCTATAAATGAGCTTGCATAATTAAAGCTATCACCTATACCCATAACTAAAAAAATTACAAAAATAACTCCAAAAATAGATAGAGGCAAGTAGATATTCTTAGGCATCAAAAAAAATATTTTTATTTCTCTTTTTAAAGACTTAATCATCTTTAAACTCCAAATTAATTTTTTTGCTATCTTTAAGTTCTTCTTGATGATTCGATAAAATTACCGTGCCTCCAGTATCGACATGCATTTTTATTATTATTTTTAATTCACTTATAGAGCTTGAGTCTAATCCTGCAAATGGCTCATCCATAATCCAAATTTTTCTATTAGAACAAATTACCCTTATGAGAGCTGCTTTTCTTTTTTCACCATAGGAAAGATTAAAGACTTTTTGGTTTTTGGATCTAGCTAAATTAAATTTATTAAAAAGATCATTCTTTAGATCTAAATCTAAAATCTCAAAATTTTGTCTAAGGGTTATCTCTTCAACTAATCCATTCTTGTGCCCAAGATAAGAAATATTATTTTGTATCTCTGTATGACAGTGAAGATCTTTTGAGTATATTAATCCTGTTAATATTTTTAATAGCGTTGTTTTCCCTGATCCATTTTTACCTCTTATTTCAGTAATTTCGCCTGAATTAATTCTATTTGATAGGTTTGAAATGACTTTTTTACTATCTATTTTGTGAGAAATATTTTTAAGGCTATATAAAATCATGGAATTACCTTAGTATTTTATCAAGAGAAACAATTTAAAGGGGAACTATGAGAGTACTTTTAACATTTTTACTATGTAGCTTCATTTCTGGTAATCCATACTTTCCAGGTGATACTTGGGAGACAAAGACTATTGATGAAGTGGGTCTTGATGAATTAAAAGTTGAAGAATTATTTACTTTATCTTTTTCAGATGATGCAACAATGAGTGCGGTCTTAATAAAAGATGGTTACATAATTAAAGAACAATATGCGGAGGGTTTTAATGAAAGCTCTTTCGGAACTTCTTGGTCAACAGCAAAAAGTTTTTATGCAGCGCTTATTGGCATTTCTCTTGATAAGGGAGAAATTGATAGTCTCGATGATCCAGTTGCAAAATATGTGCCGCAATACAATGAAGGTAAAAAGAAAAATATAACTATTAGACAGGTTCTTAATATGACTAGCGGCTTGGAGTTTCCAAGTCATGAGCATGAAATGATGTTTTTCGAACCCAATCACCTTGAATATGCTTATGGAGTTGATGTTGAAAATGAGCCAGGTGAAGTATTTCAATATAACAATGTAAATTCAATGTTGATGGGAGAAATACTTAAAGGTGCAACAGGGAAATCTGCAAAAGAATTAATAGAAGAAAGAATATTTAGCAAAATTGGTTTAGATGAATATACAGCATGGGAGGATAGTGCTGGTAATACTTTAACTTATTGTTGTTTAGATATGTCAGCCAGAGATTATTCCCGGTTTGGGCTACTATTTTCTAGAGATGGTAATTGGGATGGAGAGCAAGTTATCTCAAAAAATTATGTTGATGAATCTTTAAAACTTTATTGGGGCTCTACTCCAAGCATGGGTTGGACACATAGTGATACAAGAGGTTATAGCCTCCAATGGTGGATATCTAAGTATGATGAAGAGGCAAAAATTTATAATACAAGCGGCAAATTTGGTCAGTTCGTTTTTATTGATAAGGATAGAGATATTATTTTTACAAGAATTACAAAATATAGGCCAATAGAAGGTGATGTGCAAGATTGGGGCCCATTAGGGTACTTAAGATTCTTAGGTAGCGTTGAAAGAGCTATAAATTTTTCAAGATTTTTAATATGGCTTGGTTTAATTGATATCGATGGTGGTAGTGTAGTAATTCCGTATACGGAAGAAGATGGAGAATCAAAAGAATTCTATGAAAACTATGTCACGATTGTAGAACGAATTGCTGACTTAGAAAAAGACAATGAATAAATTTTTACTTTTATTGTTTTTATCATTTCCTATCTTTTCGGAAGAAAAAGTTAATCAAAATGTACTTTTTGAATTGAAGAGTATCATCATGGATGATCCTGCAACCCAAGCTCTCATTATTTCTCATAATAATGAAATTATCTTAGAGGAATATGCTGAAGGCTATGACAAAGATAGTTTAGGCACCACATGGTCTATAGCTAAAACATTCTACGGCTCTTTAATTGGTGTAGCTATAAATAACGATTTAGATGTCTCTCTTGAGATGCCATTAAAGAACTTCATATCTCAATTTGAAAATGATTCCAGAGGCGATATTACACTAGAAGAACTCTTGGCAATGAAATCTGGCTTTAAAATTACTGAACATGAGAATCAAGAAATGTTTTTTTCTCTCGATAATCTTGATTTTGCTTTAAATGTAAAGATTGATAAACCTTCTGGAGAAATCTTTGAATATAACAATGTCAATACTATGCTCCTTAATCCAGTGATAAAACATATATTTAAAAAAGAACCACATGATGTTCTTATAGAAGAAATTTTTGTTCCTCTTGATATTGAAAAATATGGATTATGGGAAGATTCTGCTGGTAATGATATGACGTACTATGGAATAGATCTTACAGCTAGAGATTTACTAAAATTTGGGCAATTAATTGATAACAATGGTATATGGAATGGAAAGCAAATTATAGATTCTGAATATCTTCATCAGTCTATTAGCCCTCTATCAAAAGGGAAAGGCGAATGGTTTGGCTTGCACTGGTCAATACGAAAAATGAGTGAAAATAAAACTTTGGTGGGTCTTGAAGTTACAGATGGTGAAATGCTTTATATTGTTCCAGAAGAAAATATAGTGGTAGTTCGATTAACCAAATACATACATGATCCTAATAAGGGTTATCAAATTAATTTTGGTCCACTCTCATATATTTTATGGTTGCCATATTCATGGGTAAGAGCTATAACTGAATACTTAGCGCCAGCTCCTACAGGGCCAGAAGAAGAATTTGTAGATGATCCTAATTTAAATATTCCTAATACGCAGGCTAAAGGTATTTCAATATACCATTGCCCCTTTACAAGTCCAGATGAATGTCCTGGAGTTAGTAGAATTCAAGATTTAATTTTTGGACTATCAGAACCTAGCCCCAATTAAGAATAACTTTTCCTGCTTTTCCTGCATTAAGTAAATCGAAGGCATTCTCAAATTCAGTATAATGAAAAGAGTGAGTTATTACTTTCTTTATATCTAAACCTGAATCGATTAAGGCAAGACCTTTATACCAAGTCTCGAACATTTCTCGCCCATAAATAGCTTTTAAATTTAAAGCCTTAAAAATAACTTTAGATAAGTCTAATTGAATTGAATCAGGAGGTATTCCTAGTAAGGCCACTTTTCCACCCATAAGCATTGAATTAATCATTTGATCAAGGGCAGATTCTGATCCTGACATCTCTAAACCAATATCAAAACCTTCTTTTAAACCCATCGAATTCATTTTTTCTTCAATGTTTTGTTTAGTTGGATTAATTGTTTCGACATCAGCTACAAGTTTTGCCAAGGCGAGCCTATCATCATTAACATCAGTTATGAGGACTCTTCTTGCACCAACATGTACTGCTATGGCAGCTGACATAATCCCGATTGGTCCTGCACCTGTTATTAGAATATCTTCACCAACAAGATCAAAAGATAAAGCTGCATGAATAGCGTTGCCAAAGGGATCTAATATTGCTCCAATTTCATTTTCAACACTATCTGGAAGTTTAACAATGTTTTTAGAGGGAACTGCAACAAATTCTGCAAACGCACCATCTCTATCAACTCCCAAATTTACTGTATCAGGATCAAGATGTAATTTTCCTGCTCTAGCATTTCTGCTCGTATTTCCAACTATATGTGACTCAGCTGAAACCCTATCTCCAAGTTTAAGACCTTCCACATCATCACCAATTTCAGAAATCTCTCCCATAAACTCATGTCCTACTGTCATTGGGGTTTTTATTGTTTTACTAGCCCAATTATCCCAGTTCCAAATATGAAGATCAGTGCCACATATAGCTGTAGCTTTGACCTTGATTAAAACCTCATCTGATTTTATCTTTGGAATCTCAACTTCTTCTAGTGCTAACCCCATACCAGGCTTTAGTTTTACTAATGCTTTCATATTACTTTTAGTTCTTTCCCTACTTTATCAAAAATTCTTATTGCTTCATCTAATTGTTTTTTTGTGTGTTCACTTGTAATTTGCAATCTAATTCTTGCTTCTCCCTTTGGAACAACTGGATAAAAAAAGCCAATTGCATATAAGCCTTCATCTAATAGCATTTTCGACATTTTTTGAGCCACTTTTGCCTCTCCTAGCATTACTGGAGTAATTGGATGCAAATCACCTTTTATTGAAAAGCCTAAAACTTTCATAGCTTCTCTAAAGTAAATTGTATTTTCTTTAATCCTCTCTCTCCTTTCTGGTTCAGATTCTATAATCTCTAAGGCTTTTATAGATGCGGAAACTATTGATGGAGACAACGCATTGGAAAAAAGATATGGTCTTGACCGTTGCTTTAAAAGTTTTATTACATTTTCTTTAGCGCATATAAAGCCACCTGATGCACCACCAAGAGCTTTTCCGAGCGTGCTAGTCAGAATATCAACTTTTCCTTCAACCCCAAAATGTTCAATTGTCCCTTTTCCATTTTTTCCTATAAATCCAGTTGCATGGCAATCATCAATCATCACTAATGCACTATATCTTTCTGCAAGATTTACAATACTATCTAATTTTGCATATGTTCCATCCATAGAGAAAACTCCATCTGTAACAATTATCTTATGTTGTGCAGATTCTTCATTTGCTTGCTGAAGGCATTTTTCTAAGTCCTTCATATCGCTATGCTTATATCGATATCTTTTTGCTTTGCAAAGTCTTATACCATCAATTATCGAAGCATGATTTAGAGAATCGCTAATTATTGCATCATCAGGTCCAAAGAGAGGCTCAAAAAGTCCTCCATTTGCATCAAAGCAAGCTACATAAAGTATGCAATCATCAAAACCTAAAAAAGAACTTAATTTATTTTCTAGCGTTCTATGTAGATCATTAGTACCACATATAAATCTTACTGAAGCCATTCCAAAACCATCTTTTTTAATCGAGTTAGCAGCAATATCTTTAATGATGCTGTTATTTGCTAAACCCAGGTAATCATTAGCACAAAAATTTAGCACTTCTTTGCCATCCTTAAGTTTGATTGCAGATTGTTGAGGAGAATTAATAAATCTCTCATCTTTAAAGAGATCCTGGTTTAGTATCTGATCAATTTCATGATCAATGTGATTATAGAAACTTTTACTCACATTCAGATTATAATAGAATCCACAAATATCTTATGCATAAAAGAACAAAAATTATTTCCACTATAGGGCCTTCATCTAAATCAATAACATTGTTAAAGCAACTTTATAGTAAAGGTATGAATGTAATAAGAATTAATATGTCTCATACCTCCACATCGAATATGAAAAAAATTGTAAATGATATTCATTCGCTTAATAAAACAATTACTTCCTCTATCGGAATAATGATCGATACTCAGGGGCCTGAGATAAGGACTGCAAACTTTGGAAAAGATATTAAATTAACTAAGGGTGAAGAAATTTTTCTTGTTTCAAATCAATCGAAAAAGAAAAATCAAATTGCTGTAGATAATCTAGTTCATGTTAAGGGTCTTAAGTCTGGAGGAAAAATTTCCTTGGATAATGGTCAAATAGATTTAAAAATACTTTCAATTTCTAAGCATGAAATTAAATGTTTAGTTCTAGACAGTGGACAAATTTCTGAAAAAAAACATGTAAATTTTCCTGGTGCAAAAATTAAACTTCCAACATTAACAGAAAAAGATAAATTAGATTTATTGGAAGCATTAAAAGTTAAAGTGGATTTTATTGCTCTATCATTTTGCAGATCAAGCAAAGATTTGAAGGACCTTAATAACTTCCTTAAAGGGAAAAAATCTCAACCGCAAGTTTTTGCAAAAATTGAAGATCAGGAAGGAATTAAAAATATTAGAGAGATAACAAAAAATAGCGATGGCTTAATGATTGCAAGAGGAGATCTTGGTATTGAGACCGATATGACAAACCTGCCTTATGTTCAAAGAAATATGGTTAAAATTGCCTCTGAACTAGGAAAAAAATCAATTGTAGCTACTCAATTACTTGAATCAATGATCAATAAACCTCACCCAACAAGGGCTGAGGTATCAGATGTTACTAATGCTGTTTATGAGGGTGCTGATGCGCTGATGCTTTCAGCAGAAACAAGTATTGGCAAGCACCCAGTAAGATGCGTTCAATACCTGAGAGATATTTCTCTGAATGCTGAAAGATCTGAAACATTGCATTTTGAGAGCAATCTAAAACATGAAAGTGATTGGCATACTCTAGCTGCAACATCTGTAAAACTTGCAAAAAAAATTAATGCCCATGCTATTGTTGTTCTGACTAGAAGTGGTTTTACAGCTGATCTAATTTCAAGTGCTAGGCCAAGAGTGCCAGTTTTTGCTTTTACTAATAATAAGAGTACGCAGAATAAACTATCAATTGCATCTTCTATAGAAAATATTTTTTTAAATTTTAAATCTAATCATGAAAGAACCATTGAGAATGCTTTTCAAATTTTAAAAAATAAATACAAGCTTAGAAGTAAAAATAAAATCATTGTAATATCAGGAATATTTTCTGATATTTTTGCTGATGCAATACAAATTAGATTTTTGAAATAATGGAATTTAAAAATTTACCTCAATTTAGTCCATTCACAGACTTCCAAGATTACTATAAAAGGGCAGAAGATCAAGGTGAAAAAATAACTGAAGCTGGATGCATATCATCTGTTGACTTAAATAATATGCCTCATGCCAGATATGTAAATTTTAAGTATTTTTTTGAAGATAATTTAATATTTTTTTCTAGTTATACCAGCAACAAAGCAAAAGATTTTGACAATAATCAGAATGTGGCAGTTAATTTTTGGTGGCCTACTATTGATACTCAAATAAGAATGGAAGGGACTATCTCAAAATGCACCGAAAAATTTTCTGACGAACATTTTTATGGAAGAGAACAAGGAAAAAATATTGCAGCCATTGCTTCTGATCAATCTAAATCTATAGATTCTTATGAAATGCTTCAAGATAAATATGAGCATATTAAATCATTAATAGAAGCTGGAAAATTGGATGAAAAAAGACCTGTAAACTGGGGAGGTTATCAGATCAAAATTAATTATTTTGAATTTTGGAAGGCAAATTCAGATAGATTAAATTACAGGGAATGTTTTAAATTTCAATCTGAAGGTTGGGAAAAGTTTTTTCTTCAATCGTAGCTTTTAGTGGCAGAATCTTCTTGTAAATTCCTCATCAGTGCTACATGTTAAATAAATAATTCCTTCTATAAAGGCAATAAATGCCGGAATGAATGTCCAGCAAAAAAGTAAATAAACAATTCCAAGACCAATATCACCACAATAAAACTTATGCACACCAAGACCACCAACTAGAAGGGCTAAAATACCGCCAGTGACTTTGCTCTTTACATATGGAAGTGGAGTTCCTGAAGCACTTTTTAGTACAGCTTTATTAGGCCCACCACATGATGGGCAAAAAGCTGCTTCCTGAGAAATTAAATTCCCGCATGAAGAACAATGAACAGGATTGATTATATCTGTTTTCTTTTTATCTATATTTCTTGCCACAATCTAATTCTAAACAAAATTTCCATCTGAAAAAATATAATTATCAAAAATTCTTCCTGGAATTGAAATAATAAAATCTCTAATTGCAATGATAGTATTATAGATACTATCGAATATATAAGCTCCTAGAAAGATATTTACTACTGCAATTATTATTATTGCCATAATTAGTGGAAGTTCATTAGTTTCAAAACTTTTATTAAATTGAAAGTACAATCCAAATGCAGCAATTATTAGCGCAAGAATTTGAGGAATTAAAAAAGGTATAAAAGCTATAAACAGCGCAAGTAAAAGAAAATTATCATGAATTGAGAAGAAATTTTTAATGTTCTTACCAAAATTATTTAGTGCTGTTTGAAATGGGCTTGTCATAAAAAAAACGGGGCTCAAGAGCCCCGATTTAAAAAAGCTTAGACAGTATCTTTTTTCTTGGTCATTACAAGAACAATTCCAAGAACTAAAGCTACTAAATGGAAGCCAACATAGCCCCAATATACCATTGAACCAGATCCTGGCTCAGCTAGTTCAGCAGCAGCTACTGCTAATCCTATCGATGGACTTAAAAATGCTGTCTTAACTAAATTTAGCCCAACAGTTATTCCAGATAAAACGGCTTCTGATCTAAAAGAAATTACTGCCAGAAAACTTGTACCTAAGCTTATAAATACGCCATATACAGGAATAATAAAAGAAATACCTGTTATGACTAATGCTACGATTGCTAACGCTTTCATAAAACCTCCTCTGGTTGTATTCAATATAGTATAAAAAAGATACATAAGACAAGCGATAAAGCATAAATTAGCTTATTTTTTTAGAGTCTTTCTAAGTCGATTAATGTTTCAGGGTTTATTCTATTTCCATTTAAATAAACAACCCAATGCAGATGCGGTCCTGTAACTCTTCCTGTAGATCCAGCACTTGCAAATGCCTGACCTTGCAATACCTTACTATTTACTTCAACATCATAACTATCCAAGTGACTATATGAAGTAAATAGCCCTCCACCATGATCCAATATAACAATATTCCCACTGTAAAAGTGATTGTCAGCCAGAACTACAATGCCATCTTTCGGAGCGACTATTGGAGTTCCAACTGATCCTCTAATGTCTAAACCCATATGTGGAGATCTGGGATTATTATTAATGAATCTTCTTTTCCCAAAAGGACTAGTAATTAATGTATTAATGGGTGGAATAAAAATAAATTCTTCATTCAACTGAGGCGAAATATTACTAACAATTTTTTTAACTTCTAAAAATTCAGCAGAAGCTCTTTCACGATCTTCAAGACTTGGATTTACAAGAGAATCTTCATTAATTTCTATTCTTGATTCTCCAAAATCAAAGTATTCAACTAGTATTGTCCTATCTGCTAAATTTATGCTTGTGTCCTCGTAGACATATGGCAATCCAAAGACCAAGAATTTTTTACTGTTTTTGGTAATTATGTAACCAGAACCTAAATCTTCTTCGATAGGTATGAGCACGTATCCTGCTGATAGACCTTTAATAACTTGAGCAGGACTATTATTTTTATCAATGCTTGAGCATGAAGCTAAAAAAAAGATAAGAAATAAGGTTAGCCAAAAATGCATTTAAATTTCATATTAGCATAAATGTATTTTGAAATTGGCGGAGAGAGAGGGATTCGAACCCTCGATACAGTTGCCCGTAT
>CEOJ01116502.1_pt1 | contig 9978 bp, 19 predicted proteins | sample 530281 | NCBI WGS metagenome assembly CEOJ01 (sample SAMEA2619879, study PRJEB7988) | marine metagenome | isolation source: saline water (ENVO:00002010), including | reverse complement strand
GCTCGTCAAAACGACTACAAGGATGAATTTGTTTTGATAATTATTTCGGCGCCCATCGTGGTGTTAATGTGGGCAGTCATGTCAGACGATCCTGAAGCGATGGAGAAAGTAAAGCTATTCTTTGAGTATTTCCAGTCACTTCCTTCTTGGTTTACAAACCTGTGGATTCTTGTGGTGGCGAGCATTTTTGGAATAAAGGGTACACAAATTTTTAGAAATGGTAAGAAGTGATCTTAGATTACCAAACCAGACAAGCCATCGAAAATATAATTAAGAAACAGCTTGAAAGAGAAAAAGACCATCTTATATATGGGGTTGATACCATAGACAAACTAATGTATTGTCGGGGTAAGATCAGTGGCCTTGAGTCACTGCTTCAAGATATAAAAAGCTTGCAAAAGGAGGATAACGATGGTCAGTTTGATAAAACCTAAACCACTTTTAGTTCCGAAAGGACAAAAAAAGTCAGAGGAAAATTCAAAAGTTCCTACAGATCCCAAAGGCATAGAAGAATATCTTAAACAACTACCAGACCCAGTTGGATACAGAATGTTAGTACGTCCTTATTCTGGTGAAAAGAAAACTGAGGGTGGCATACTTTTAACTGATGAGACAAGTGAAAAAATTCAAATGACAACTGTTTGTGCACTTGTGGTTAAAATGGGAGATCTTTGTTATCAAGACAAAGAAAAATTTCCTAACGGACCTTGGTGTAAAGAAGGTCAGTTTATTATGTATGGTAGATATGTTGGTAATCGATTTCAAACGAAATACGGTGAACATAGAATTCTGAATGACGACGAGATTATAGGTACTATAAAAGACCCGAAAGATATCCTCCACTTGTTTTAGAAGGAGGATAACATGGTCGAAGTAACCGCTGAGGAGAAAAAACCTCAAGAAGTAGAACTCGATACTGATGACGTCAAAGAAGAAAGTGTTGAAGTCAAACAGGAAGAGAAAAAAGAGGAAGCACCTAAATTAAATTTAGGTGAAGTTGACTTAGGATATACAAGTCACGATAAGTCAGAGAAAAAAGAAGAACTTCCAGAGGGTGTAGAGGTTAAAGAAGAAAAACCTGAAGAACCTAAAAAAGAAGTTAAAGAAAATAAACCTGTAGATAATCTTAAAGATCAATCAACTAATTATCAAAAAAGAATTGATAAGTTGGTTTATCAAGTAAATGAAGCTAAGCGTAGAGAAAAAGCAGCTACGGATTATGCAAAGGGTTTACAAAAAAAGTATGACACTACTATCAAAAAGTATGATGCTTTAGATCAAAAAAACTTAAAAGAATTTGATGCTAGAGTGGATGCTCAAAGAGAACAGGTCAAAGTTTCCCTTAAACAAGCGATCGAGGCTAATGATTCGCAGAAGATAATGGAAGCTAACGATGCTCTAACTAAATTAGCAGTTGAAAAAGAAAAAGCTAGATTAGAAATGGAAAATCGTGAACAACAACAACAACAAAAACAAAACGTAGAAGCAAAACCTAAAGAAACTCCTTCTGAGCCACCTCAGATCACGCCTAAAGCAAAAGAATGGGCGGAGAAGAATAAATGGTTCGGAGAGGATAAAATCATGACTGATGCTGCGGTATCTATACATCAACAAGTTGTTCAAGAGGGTATTGAAGTAGATAGCGATGAGTATTATAATGAGGTTAATTCAAGGATTGGGAAGTATTTTCCTAATGCCTTTGAAACCACGACTAAAGAAGAAGTTAAGGAGCAACCTAAACCCGTCCAAACAGTTGCTTCAGCTGGTCGTAAACAACATGGACGCCGAACTGTGAAACTCACCAAATCACAGGTAGCAATAGCGAAAAGATTAGGGGTGCCTTTAGAGGAATACGCTAAATACGTGAAGGAGGATAAATGAGCGATAAGATAGATAGAACTTCACGCGAGTCTGAGTCTAGAGAAAATCTAGAACAACCAAAAACTTGGACTCCACCATCCAGTTTGGATGCTCCGAAAGCACCAACAGGATATGCACATAGGTGGATAAGAACCGAAGTGCAAGGTTTTGAGGATACAGCGAATGTATCTAAAAAACTTAGAGAGGGTTGGGAGTTTGTCAAAGCTTCTACTGTAGAAAGTGAACTTGGCAAAAATCATAAATACCCTTCTTATTCTGATGGCAAGTATAAGGGGTTAATCGGGATTGGGGGCCTTGTGTTGGGAAGGATACCTTTGGATATTCTACAACAACGTGCTGAGTATTTTAAAAAAATAACTCAAGATAGAATGAATGCCGTTGATAGAGATCTTATGAAGGAACAACATCCGGACATGCCAATCAATATTGATAGGCAGTCCAACGTAACCTTTGGAGGTGGTCGTAAAAAATAATATTTTTACTATTACTATCTAAGGACGGTAACTTAAAAATAATAGGAGAAAAAAACAAATGGCAAACGTAGCGGAAAAGTTTGGTCTAAGACCTTACAGAAAACTAGACGGTACACCATTAGTTGGAGCTCAGAACAGATATAGTATTGCTAGTGGTCACACTACTGCAATTTTCCAAGGTGATTTGGTAATCCCATTAACTGCAGGAACAATTGACAGACACACTGCTAACAACTCAACAGCTGTTATAGGAGTTTTCAATGGATGTTTTTACACAGATCCTACTACGCAAAAACCGACCTTTAGAAATAGTTATCCAGGATCAATCGCGGCGAGTGATATCACAGCATTCGTAGTCGATGACCCAGATGCTGTTTTCTTAATGGATGCGGATGCAACATTTGCGCAAGCAGATCTGTTCCGAAACTATTCAGTATCAACTGGTGGCGGTAACACAACAACAGGCATTTCAGAAGTACAGCTTGACGTCTCGGTATCAGGAACAAATGCGTCGTTTATAATTCAAGCGATCGACATTTCTCAAGATCCAGATAATAGCGATACTGGTTCAGCAAATGCCAACATTCTTGTAAGAATCAATAAGCATTTTTACAGAAGTGGAACAGGAATATAAGGAGAATAGATTATGGCAATAACACGTTCACAACTAGTCAAAGAACTAGAGCCAGGTTTAAATGCCTTATTTGGCCTGGAATACAACAGATACGAAAATCAGCATGCTGAAATTTATGTATCAGAAACATCTGACAGAGCTTTCGAAGAAGAAGTAATGTTAAGTGGTTTCGCTTCTGCACCAACTAAACAAGAAGGTGCTGGAGTAGTGTTTGATCAAGCGAATGAAACTTTCACAGCTAGATACACACACGAAACAATCGCTTTAGCATTTGCTATCACAGAAGAAGCAATCGAAGATAACCTTTATGACAGACTTGCAGCTAGATACACTAGAGCACTTGCAAGATCTATGTCTAACACGAAGCAAGTAAAAGCAGCTAACGTTCTTAACCAAGCTCAATTTACTGCAGTAACTGGTGGAGATGGTGTTCCGTTAATCGCGAACAATCACCCATTAGCAACTGGCGGTGAATTTAGTAACGTATTAGCAACAGCAGCTGACTTGAACGAAACTTCACTAGAGCAATCGTTGATTGATATCGCAGGATTCGTCGATGAAAGAGGCTTAAAAATCGCTGCACAAGGCGTGAAAATGATAATTCCAAAAGAATTACAATTCACAGCAGAAAGATTAATGAAGTCTCCTCAAAGAACGGCGACAGCGGACAATGACATCAATGCATTAGTATCTATGGGAATGATTCCTCAAGGTTACAGAGTTAATAACTTTTTAACTGACACAGACTCATTCTTCATAATGACTGATATCCCTAACGGATTTAAGCATTTTGTCAGAGCACCAATCAAAACTGCAATTGAAGGTGACTTCGATACTGGTAACGTTAGATTTAAAGCTAGAGAAAGATACTCATTCGGATTCTCAGATCCAAGATGTGTATTTGGTAACGGAAACTTACCAACTAGCTAATACTAATTAACAGTATTACGAATTAAGGGGCGGTGTTCACATCGCCCCTTTTTTTATGTATAATGTAAACAACCTAGATTAAATAATCTGCAGACTGGCTAGGCAGACGCTATAGAGACTGCAGGTGCAAAACTATAGGAGAAAATATTATGGCAAATACTACATTCGACGGTCCGGTAAGATCGAAAAACGGTTTTCAATCTATTGGCCCAGGTTCTGTAATCGCTCTAACTGCTGCAACTGATTTAACAGTTGCTGATCACGCAGGAAGAATAGTTACTATGGACCCAGTTGGAACTCCAACTGCAATCACACTTCCAACAATTGTTGCTACCTCAGATGGTGCATCAGCTGGTCCAGGAAGTGATCCGAACAACAAAAGTACAGTAGGGACAACTTTTGAAATTCTTTTCATTGATGAATTTACTGGTACTATTTCAACTGATGGCACTGACAAGTTTGTTGGTTCAGTAATGATCGGTGTTGACGACGGTGCAAAAAAAGCTTTCGTGCCTGCAGCAGCAAATGATGTTATGAACTTAAATGGTGAAGCAGGAGCTGGTAACGCTACAACAGGTGGCTTAATTGGTTCAAGAGTAAAATTCACTGCAACAGCTGATAACACTTACATGGTTGAAGGTTTATTAATCGGTGATGGCACAATTGCTACACCTTTTGGTAACTAATAATTAAACGGTGCTCCTTCGGGAGCACCACTAAGGAGAATATATGGGTGGAGCAAGTTTTATGTCAGACCAGTCGAGTGCTCATGCAACAGCCACGGCACAGATGGTAGCGACAACGAGAAGAGCAAGATTAACTTCGATACAAGGTAAAGGTAATTCAGCCAGTGGTTCAATTATTTTTAGAACTGGTGGTGCAACAGGAACTATAATTGCCACTTACTTGTTTGGTGAAGAGGGTCTAGATATGTATCTTCCAGGTTCTGGGATTTTATTTGAAGAAGGCATTCATGCTACTATTGCCGGAACAGCTGGCGTAACAATAACATTTACATAGGAGAAACATGGCATTTAAATCAGACGTAAAAGCAGTTAGAACAAATGCTACTGGATCTTTATTTGGCGGTAGAACTAGACTAAGAGGTTTTATCCTTGGTAATTCATCTGGTGGTGGACAAGTTACTTTAAATGACTCGAGAGGAGCACAATTAGTTGTTGATGTTCCAGCGGGTGATATAGCCTCTACTAATTTACCTGAAGATGGTATTTTATTTGAAGGTGGAATATCAGTAACTGCAATATCTGCTAATACGACTATAACCGTATTTATAGATAAATAATGAATCAGTACACTGTTGAATTATTAAGCAAAGGAGGCATGCCTCCTAGAAATAAAAAAAATTTCCGCCCAACGGAAAAGGGCGCTGGAATGACTGAGGCCGGAGTTAGAGCTTATAGAAGAAAAAACCCAGGTTCTAAACTTAAAACTGCAGTCACAGGTAAAGTAAAACCAGGATCTAAGGATGCTAAGAGACGTAAATCATTTTGTGCTAGAAGCGCTGGACAAATGAAAAAGTTTCCAAAGGCAGCTAAAGATCCAAACTCAAGACTAAGACAAGCTAGAAGGAGATGGAAATGTTAAAAAAAGTTTGGGACAAAATTAAAAAAGTTTGGGAAAAAATTATTTCTAAATTTTGGGTATAGTTTATGGCATTAAAAATTTCTGAGTCCGCAGCCGTACAAATGCCAATGAAGACGGTTGCCAGTTTGATCACGATGGTTGCCATCGGGACCTGGGCTTATTTTGGTTTGCACGAAACGCTCAACCAACACTCTACAAAAATAGAGTTAATGCAAAAAGATTTAGACCAGAACTCAGAATTTAGAATTAAATATCCAAGAGGTGAGTTAGGTCAATCAGCTGGAGAAGCAGAGCTTTTTATGATTGTAGAACATGTTAGTGGCTTACTAGAAGATGTAGAGGAAGAAATTAAAGGTATGAGAAACAACGCTGTTAACATAGAATTTTTAAAGAAAAGAACTGAGAAGTTAACTGAAGATGTAGAAAAATTAATTAGAAACGGGAGTCATCAATGATAGAGACTGTGTTTGCATTAATCTTAACTTTAAACGGAAATATGATAGAGCACGTATACAAAAACTCGTTAAGCGATTGTTTGAAATCTAAGCGTATCGCGCAGAACGAGGTAAATCCTGAGAGAGTTGTATTTACTTGTAAGAAAGTAAAGGCTCAAACAGAGATATATATGGATCGAAAAAAAATAGTTAAAATATTGCCATAATGGAACCATTTATACCAGTGAATACTATCATAGCTTTTATATTACTTTGTGTTGTAATATATGTAGGTTTGAAAGATAACGAATAATGGCTTATCTAAATATTAACATTCCAACAATTTATGCTAAAGTTAAAAAGGAGTATTTATATGATTTGGATCCTAAATATAAAAAAGAAAGTTTGGACTGCATTATCTTTGGTATGGCGAGTATTACGGGAAAATCCCTCTTATTTCATTGCCTTTTACCAAATGGTGCGTGTTACTGGCGCTTGCCTATCTCAGCGTTTTTTCAAAAATCATTTCATAGAGCCGAAGTGCCAGATATGTCGGTTGACGAGCTGGAATTGTGGAACTGTTTCAGTTATTATCCTAGTGTTACTGAGTTTGATTTTTTAGGAGGAATGAGAGGAAAGTTTCTTGGTAAAGATAAAAAATTTTATAAAGGAGAATATTTATTTACAATAGACTGGGGGACACCTGAAGTAAATGAAATTGATACAGAACATTCTGAGATACCTCAAGAACATAAGTGTGCACATATATTGGAACTCGATAACGGCAATTATGCTGCTCAGCCTAATAATCGTATCTTGTGGAGCGTTTCTAATTATACTACTGACAGATCTTGGCCAGACTATAAAGTGCAAAATACATATTGGACAGTCGAAAATAAAGACTGGGTTACAGAAGATACAGACAAAATGTTTTACCAAATAGAGGAGGAGAAAGATGAAACTAACAGCTAATATAACTTTAGATGAACTTTGTAAAAGTCAAACTGCTGAAAGAAAAGGTATAAATAACAATCCTAGCCCTGAACAAATAGAAAATCTTAAAGCATTAGCAATAAATGTATTACAACCTATACGCTCACACTATGACAAGCCTTTAATTATATCCAGCGGATTTCGATGTGCCCAGCTGTGCATAGAAATTGGCAGTTCAGTTAACAGCCAACATACAGCTTCTGATGAGTCAGCTGCAGCTGATTTCGAAATACCAAGTGTCGATAATAAAGAACTTGCAAAATGGATAAGAAATAATCTAGAAGTAGACCAAGGTATATTAGAATTTTACAAGGATGGCGAACCTACATCAGGCTGGATACATTGCAGTTATTCACGTAATTCTAATAGACAACAATGGTTGCGTGCAAGTCGAGTTGATGGTAAGACTCAATATACACCTTGGTTAGGAGAATAATATGGCAATAGGAAGATCACAAATGAGAAAGCAAGTTGAAGGTCAATTAAGAGGAGCTAGAGACGAAAATAAAAAAGTAAGAACATATGCAGGAGGCGGTATGAAAAATAGAAAAATTAAAAAAGTAATTAAAGGTTTAACAAAGGCTTCAAAGACACACGCAGCACAGGCTAAAACATTAAAAGGAGTTTTAAATGGATCCAAAAAAAGGAACGGGAAAAAAGCCTAAAGGAACTGATCGTCGTCTTTATACTGATGAAAATCCTAAAGACACAGTATCAATAAAATTTGCCACAGCAAAAGATGCTAGGGATACTGTAAGAAAAGTAAAGAACGTCAATAAACCATTTGCAAGAAAAATACAGATATTAACTGTTATGGAGCAACGTGCTAAAGTTATGGGTAAAACTGAGGTAGTTAACATTGCAAAAAAAGGTAAAGAATCCATTCGCAAAAATCGTAAGGTCTAGAACTTACGCTTCAAAAGTGTTAAAATCAAAAAAGTTGTACGACCGCAATAAGGAGAAAAAATCTCTCAAAGTGGCCACTAAAGAAGGAGAACAAAATGACTAAATTATGTCCAAGAGGGAAAGCTGCAGCAAAGCGTAAATTTAAGGTTTACCCTAGCGCCTATGCTAATGCCTACGCATCTAAAATATGTGCAGGTAAAATTAAAGATCCTTCAGGAGTGAAAAGAAAAGATTTTAAAGGACCTAAACCTGCATACACAGGTAGTTTTATTGATTTAGAAGTAGACGGTAAAAAATATGCAAACAAAAGTCTAAAACAATATTACAAAGGTATGTATGAGCAATAAAAAGAGAAAAACTTTACCTGATTATTTAAAAGGCACTACAATTGGTGGAGGTCTTGATGTATATGATGATGAATTTGTAACATCTCCAAGAGTAGAATTTAATGTTAAGAAAAAAGGTGTAACTGTTGGAGTATCAGGTGAAAAGCCTTTTAGTAAAATAGATAAAGAAAACATAAACAGTATTTTAGGTTTAAATATAATTAAAGAGGGAGATAGTTCATCTCTAGGTATTACAGGCACTAAACAAGGCAAAAGTAAAAATATAGGTTTTACTTTTTCTAAAAGTTTTAAAAAAGGGGGATTAAAAGAATGGTTCAAACAAAATTGGGTAGATATTGGGAGCAAACGAAAAGATGGTTCATATGCAAAATGTGGCCGTTCAAAATTAGCAGCGGACAGGAAACGAAAATATCCAAAGTGCGTCCCTGCTGCCAAAGCGGCAAGGATGACAGAATCCCAGATACGGAGTGCCGTTGCAAGGAAAAGAGCTAAGCCACAAGGTGTTGGTGGTAAACCTACAAACGTTAAGACCTTTACTAAGAAATATTACGGAGGTATGATAGACGTATGATAGATCCAAAATTCATAGGTCCACCAGCAAAATTATTTAAGTCAGGAACTTATTATAAAACTATGCCAGAAGCTAAAACAGCAACTGAGATTGGTAAAGACATAATGAAAAAAACAAATGTTGGAGCTGGTAAAGTTTTAACTGCTTTAGGATCACCAATACGTACAACGAAAAAAATATTAGCAGGTGCAAAAGCAAAATTTACAGGGGCTGCTAAAAAAGTAAAAGCTATTTCAAAAGGTGATATAGGAGGAACCACAAAACCTTTAATAGGAAAGAAAGCAAAAGCTGGTTTAGGAAAGCAAAATAAATTAATAGCACAACTGAAAAAAACTCCTACTAAGGCTAGGTTAGCAAGCAAAGCATTAAGAGTGGCAAAATTTGCTAGAGCAGCTACTCCAATTGGTTTAGCTACTGTTGCAGTGACAAGTATTAAAAAATTTGAACCTGGTAAGAGTCCACGAGAGATGGCAAGAAAAGCTTACATAAAAGGGGGAAGAGATCCAGATAAAGCTATGAGAGATTCTGGTGATGTAACAAAAATGTTAAACTACAAAGGAGGCGGTTTGAAAGAAGCAACTAAAAAATTAAAAGCACAAGGATATAAAGGAGGAAATATGGCTAATTTGAAAAAAATTCCAGAAGGTCCAGAAGGCGAAGGTCTTAGAAAGCTAAAAGCTAAAAGACCTGATGTAACTAGAAAAATGGGTTTTGCTAAAAAAGGTAAAGTCATGAAAGCAATGGCTGGCAAGTCTGTTAGAGGTTATGGTGCTGCGAGAACTTCAGGAATGGGTTTACAGGATGAACAAATGGTTCCTGGTAAATCTATGGATTATTATAACGACTTAATGTAATGAATTATGGCAACGTCTGGAACAACAGCATTCGATTTAAATATCGATGATATCATAGAGGAAGCGTATGAAAGATGTGGCATACGTACTAACTCAGGCTATGACCTTAAATCAGCAAGAAGAAGTTTAAATTTACTTTTTTCTGAATGGGGTAACAGAGGTGTTCATTTATTTAAAGTTGAACAACAGACTCAAGCATTAACTCAAGGCACTGCACAATACACTGTGCCAACAAAAGTTAGTGATGTATTAGAAGCTTTCATATCTACAACTGCTGGAGTAGAAACAAATACTCAGGATGTATCTTTAACAAAAATTGATAGATCTGCCTTTGCTGCTTTACCTAATAA
>CEOJ01012774.1_pt1 | contig 9989 bp, 7 predicted proteins | sample 530281 | NCBI WGS metagenome assembly CEOJ01 (sample SAMEA2619879, study PRJEB7988) | marine metagenome | isolation source: saline water (ENVO:00002010), including | reverse complement strand
TAGATTTAAAATTTTCATCATAGTTAAGGAGTTGTTAGGTTTACTTTAATTTAAAATTAAATATAAAAAAATTGCAGTTATTTTTCACACCAAATCCTAAAAGCGATATTCTTGACGGAGATGAATTTTACCATTGTGTAAAATCACTTAGAAAAAAAGTAGGCGATACAATTTATACAACAGATGGAAAAGGAAATTTATTCAAAACAAAAATTGAGAAAATTGAAAAATCATTTTGCAATTTAGAGGAGAAAGAAAAAGTAAAATCACTATCTCAAAAAAAAATAAATAATGTCTCAATATGCTTAATTAAAAGTCAAAGTAGAATTGATTGGATGGTTGAAAAACTAACTGAAATTGGAGTGAATGAGATTACTTTTATATTAAGTCAAAATTGTGAAAGAAAAAAATTAAACTATGATCGATTAAATAAAAAAATAATTTCAGCAGCTAAACAATGTAATTCTTTATTTCTCCCAAAAATAAATGAAATAAGATCACTAGATAAATTCTTAGATGACACAAAAAATATTGACAATAAATATTTTGCAGATTTAGAATCTAAAAATAATTTAAAAACTTATGGGGATAATTTAAATTCAATAATGCTAATAGGACCTGAGGGAGACTTTACTAGAGAAGAAAAAGAAAAAATTAAAAAGTATGGTTTTAAAAGCACAACTCTTGGAAATCAAATTTTAAGATCAGAGACAGCTGCAGTTATTGGAGGGTATTTATTAAAAGAGTTTTAAAGAGTGATTGGCCTGGGTCTCGAACCCAGGACCCTCTCCTTAAAAGGGAGATGCTCTACCAACTGAGCTAGCCAATCATGTAAATATTGGAACGCGCAAAACTAGAAAATGTTATTGAAATAACAATAATGAGATTGAATTATTTGAAAATTGTTATCTTAAAAAAATGAAAAAAATATTGTTGAGCATAATATACATGTTGAGCATAAACTTTTTAAGTTATAGCCAACAAACTCCATCTCCTCTAGTCAAATCTTTTGAAGAGTATAAAAAATTAAAAGAAAAAACAATTTTTAATTTAGACTGGGTTTCGCTAGGCCCAGTTGTAAATTCTGCTAGAGTAGAATCAATTCAAGTTGACGAAAAAAATCCAGGCACAATGTATGTGGCATTTGGCTCAGGAAATTTATGGAAAACTACTAATAATGGAATATCATGGAAACCATTGTTAAATGATATTCCATCGATCGGAATAGGCGATATTGCAATTGCACCTTCAAATAAAAAAATAATATATGTAGGAACAGGTGAAAGTTTAAAAAAAGGAAGAAATTTTACTATGCCTGGAACCGGTATGTATAAATCAGTTGATGGAGGTGAATCATGGGAGCATATTGGATTAAACGATTCATGGCACATAGGTGAAATTTCAGTGAATCCATATAACCCTGATATAGTTTTTGTAAGTGTATTAGGTCATTTTTGGAGTAAAAATAAAAATAGAGGTGTTTATAGAACTTTGGATGGAGGTGTATCCTGGGATCATGTTCTAGCAATTGATGAAAAGACTGGATCTAATGATATTGTGATTTCACAATCAAATCCAAATGTCATTTACACAACAATGTGGGAAAATTACCCTAGTATAAAAGGGGAAAATAGTGGTGTATACAAAAGTGAAGATAACGGAGACACATGGTTTAAAGTAGTAAAAGGATTACCAGTTGGTAAAGATATGGGAAGAATTGGTATAACTGTTTCTCATAGCAACGCAGATAAAGTTTATGTACTTGTAGATAATTTATCAAAAAAAAGGAGTAATGCAGCAGAAGTTTATACCTCAGATAATGGTGGTGAAAATTGGAGAAGAACCCATGATGATGAACTTTTAATTTTCCCTGGTATAGGTTGGTATTTTACTGACATTTATGTTAGTCCTGATAACGACAATGAAATATATGCTTTAGGAGTAAAAGCTGCTTACAGTAGAGATGGAGGTAAAACCTTTAAAAACTTGGGAGGAACTGTAAAAAGAATTAATCCTAGTCAAGCAAAAGGTTTACATTTAGATCACTGTGAATTATGGATAAATCCATCAAATCCTAATCATTTAGCTTTAGGAAATGACGGAGGTTTGTTCGTCAGTTATGATAAAGGTAATTCATGGTTACACTATAATAATTTACCTACTGGAGAATTTTATGACATTGAATTAGACTATAAAAAACCATACAATATATATGGTGGCACTCAAGATGACGCAACTGTTTTTGGTCCTGCAAAAGAATGGAGAAATGAATTTAATGATCCTTGGAAATATTTATGGATAGATGCATGGGATGGTGGAGATGGTTGTATTACAAGAGTTGATCCTAATGATAGCAGTATACTATATTTTAGTATGCAAAATGGAGCAATTAGAAGAAAAAATTTAATAACCGAAAAATCTAAATCTATAAAACCTATTCTACCTGATTATATTAATGACACGTTGAAATATAATTTTATAACTCCTTATTTTATTTCGTATCACAATTCAAATAGTTTATACCATGCAGGAAATTATATTTTCAAATCTGAAAATAAAGGAGAGAATTGGAAAGTCGTAAGCCATAACTTAACTAATTCAAAAAAATATCCTCAAAAAAAGTCTATAGCAGCTGGAGCTATTGCTGAATCTAAAATACAAAAGGGACTTCTGTATGTCGGGACAGATAAAGGAATTTTCTGGTCTTCTCAAGACGATGGAAAAACATGGAAAGAAAATTCAGATAATATATCTGATGGATACATAAGAGGAATCCACCCATCATTGTATAAGAAAAGCAGAGTCTACATGTCTATGACTGGAATTAATTACGATGATTTAAATAATTATATGTACGTATCTGAAAATTATGGAGAAGAATGGAAAAGACTGAAAGGAAACCTTCCCAATGAACCTGTAAATTTAATTATTGAAGATCATAAATTTGAAAATATACTATATGCAGGAATGTATAGAGGAGTTTATATCTCTCTTGATAAAGGATCATCATGGAATTTAATAGGAAATAATTTCCCAATGTCTAGTGTTTCTGATATAGAAATTGATAAAGAAACTAATGATATGATTGTAGCATCACACGGGAGAGGTATATACAAAATAAATTTAAATCCTATACATAATTATTTCATTAACCGAAACATATTGGAAGACGATAAAATTTTAAATACTGAAAAATTTATCCTTCCAAAATTTAATGATACTCATAGAGAACCAATTATGAATACATATGAAAAAGTTCCTATTAGCTTTTATTTAAATAAAGAGAAAAAATATTCATTAATAATTAAAGACAGTAACAAGATATTATGGGAATTCGAAGAAATAGGAAAAAAAGGGGTAAATCAATTTAGATGGGACCTTATCCTTGAAAAAAATAATAGTCAAAAACCATATCATATCCACTTTAATAAATTTATAAATGCTGGAAATTATACTTTAATTTTAAAAACTGATGATAACATACATGATGTAGAAATTGACGTAAATGAATATAACTAAAAAAATAATTTTAATTTTTCTTCTTTTAATTTCATCTCATTCTAGGGGAAATGAAAATTTATTATTCAAAGGAGATTCCTTATTTGATTTAAAAAAATATTATGAGGCAAAAAAATATTATGACAGTCTGTATTTTAATGAGGAGTTATATACTAATTCTATGTTACTTAAGCTTTCATTGATTGAAAATGAACTGGGAAATTTTGAAAAATCAATCTATTACTTATCAAAATATACAAAAAATGATGATAACGAAATAGTTGACCAAAACCTCAACAACCTCATCTCTGAAAATAATCTAGAAACATATGCTAAATCTGATTACAGCTTTTTGATAAGTATTTATAATGATAACAAGCAAAATTTAGTTGTATCATTTTTAATTATTCTATTTATCATTTTTTGCTTAAATGTCATAAGAAGAAACAGAAATCAAAAAATAATATTTATCAAAACTTTTTTTGTCCTGGCATTTGTTACACTGTTGATGATAAATATTAAGGGAGGATTAGATGGAATTATTTTAAATGAAAATACTTTTATTATGAATGATCCATCTTCAGGTTCTGATGTTTATAAATTAATTAGAAAAGGTGAGAAAATTAAAATAGTAAATGAGACAGATGTCTGGTATGAAGTAGAATTAGAAAATCAGAAAAAATATATACGTAAAAAAAATATTTTGAAAATAGATTAATAGTCTTTCAGGAGAGATTCTCTTTCATTTAGTATTTCTTTATAAGCTAACCTATCTGATAACTTAGGAAACCAGTTTTTAATTAAGTGAGCTATTTTACCTCTAAATGTAAAAATCAAATCTCTCTTTTTATTTTTATATCCATGAAAAATCTTATCAGCTAAAACTTCAGTAGACATCATACCCTTTTCATCTCGTGATGTATTGCCCTCTTTATTTCCATCACTTTTAAGAGTATTTTTTCTAAAATTACTCTCAAAATATCCTGGTGAAGCAACCATAACATGAATATTTTTTTTCATAAGTTCTAATCTAATTGAATCAAAAAAACCTTGCATCGCATGTTTTGAAGATACATATGCAGATCTGGTTGGCGTAGCAATAAATCCATTTAATGAAGAGATAGCAATAATTGAACCATTTGTTTTTGCAAGGTGAGGAATTGAGTATTTTACCGAATAAATTGAGCCAAAGAAATTTATTCTAAATAATTTCTCAAATACATCTAGGTTAGCATTTTCGAAAACTGATCTGTAGGAAATTCCAGCATTACAAATTAAAACATCAAGCCTGCCATATGATTTAATTGTATGGTCTATCATTTTTTTAACTTCTCTCTCTAATGAGACGTCATGAACTATATACTCACATTTAGATCCTGAAGATTGGATTTTAGACTGAACTTTTTTTAACCTTTCAAGATTTGTTCCACCAATTACAACGTTAAATCCCTCAGAGGAAAACCTGTATGCTAATGCCTCTCCAGCTCCAGATGATCCTCCTGTAATAACTACAACTTTATTTTCCATTTTATAAATATAGTTTATAAAAATTACTATAATTTCGTGTTAACAACATAACTACTAAATGACTAAGGATATAATAAATCATCTTGGTGAAAACCGAGAAGAATATTTCAACGCAGCATTACCTCCTATCTTCTCCAATTCAAACTTCTTATTCTCAAAAGTTGAAGATATGCGTAAAGCGATGATAAGTAAAAATAATATCCCATTTTATACTAGAGGACATAACCCAACAACAAAAATTTTTGAGAAAAAAATTGCTGCGCTGGAAAGTACAGAAAGTGCAATTGCTTTGAGTAGTGGAATGGCTGCAATTTCTACTGCAATTTTATCTCAAGTTAAATCTGGAGAGCATATGATTAGTGTTAATCAACCTTACACTGGGACAGATAAGCTAATGAAAGAAGTATTGCCAAATCATGGAATTGAAATCTCATTTATTGATGGAAAGGATACTGTTAATTTCTCAAATCAAATTAAAGAAAATACTAAAGTTATTTATCTAGAAAGTCCAAACTCATGGACATATGAGATGCAAGATCTAGAGGAAATTTCTAAAGTCGCTAAAAAAAATAAACTAATTACTATTATAGATAATAGTTTTTCATCACCTATAAATTGCAATCCAGCAAAATGGGGAATAGATATTATAATCCATTCTGCAACCAAATATATTGGCGGGCATGCTAATGCTATGGGTGGAATAATTTGTAGTAGTAATAAAATTATTGATGATATATATAACTCGGAATTTAAGTTATTAGGAGGAGTTCTTTCTCCGTTTAACTCTTGGTTATTTATAAATGGTTTAAGAACACTTAAAATAAGAATGAATTATGTGAGTGAGTCCACTCCTAAAGTTGTTAGGTTTTTAGAAGATCATAGCAAGGTAAAAAAAGTATTTTATCCTCATTCAGAAAACTATGATCAAAAAGAACTAGTAAAAAAATATTTAAAAAAACCTTGTGGACAATTTACAATTGAACTCAATACAGATAATGATAAAAAAATTGAAAAATTCTGTAATAAATTAAAATATTTCAAAATGGCAGCATCATGGGGAGGTCACGAATCACTGATATTTCCTGAAATTGCTAGATATAATTTAGAAAGCAAGTATTACTCAAAAACAGAACTTCTACCAAAAAACTATGTGAGGTTTTATATCGGCCTGGAAAACACAGATGAGATCATTAATGATTTATCTGATGCCCTGAATGAAATTTAATATACAATAGTAACTGACCCTTTATATTCTGATTTGGTATATTTTATGTAATAGTAATATACACCTGGTGACCTATTACCACCATCCCATTCAAAATACTTATCATTTGTTTTATATACCTCAACTCCAGTTCTATCAACAAATATTATAGACTCAAAATTATCGTCACATCCGTCAATTGGTAAATTCTGATATGGAATATTTAAATTGGTTAATTTAAATACATCATTTATGCCATCTCCGTTAGGACTAAAAGCATTTGGAGGTATAAAACTAGCCCAATCTACAACTGGTTTTTCAAGTAAAAATTTAATTCTTTTAGTAGTTTCACCAAAATAAGGACAATTATTATCAGTTACCTTAAATGTCAAATTATAACCTTTTGGACCAAAATCTGAACTTAGAAAATCACATGTTGGATTCCATATAAGTTTACTAGAAACTTCCCCAACTCCAGAAGATGGATTAAACTGAAAATCACCTGGTAAACCATCAGAAATTAACTCTAATAATATCAAGTCATTGTCTGCATCTGAAGCTAAAATATCTACTTCAAAAGTTTGATTAGGCTCAATAACGTATTCTGTTTCATTATTAATAACAGGATCATTATTTTCATCAATATTGATTTTTATCACTAGTTGGATAGTATCAGCATTTGTTTCTTGGCAGAAATCAATATCCTCAGTAATAAAATTGATTTTATATTCATTAATATCATTATAAGGAAAATTAACACACTCCAAGTCTATATTGAATTGACCTTCAATATGACCTGTTTCAAAATTATTAGATGAGAATAAACCATTAATTTCTTCTAGATTGAATCCTACACCTTCAGCACTCATAACTAAGGTGTCATTATCAAAGTCATCTGAAAATAAATTCATAGAAAATGATCCACTTAAATTTGTTTCCAATTCAATAATGGAGAAGTTTGGTCGGGTGTTAACAGAATCTGTTATCTCTTTGTCAGTTGTAAGTTTAGGTCCTGAATTATCTGGTAGCTCAACAGCTATATCATAAAATATTGTGTCTTGATTAAATATATCACAGGTATCAAGGTCATCTAAAACAATTCCTAATAAGAAGTTTGATCTATCTGAGTAATCATACTGCCTACAATATGTATCAATATTTAAAAAAGAAGAAATTGATCCTGCCCCACTCTCAAGTGAATTAAAAGTAATTCCATAATCTTCAATGTCATATTCAGGTTTATCTGGAATAATAAAATAGTCCATGCTCAAACTATCTAAGTCATTATCTGCACCAATTATCTCTGTAGAATATTGAGAATTCCATTTTATATTAACATAATTAGTGTCACTTTCATTAACAAAAAATGGATCTTGGTTAGTTGGTGGCTCGACTATGATTGTAACTCTTACCGTATCTCTCTGTGGTAGAGGACATGCATCATCAGCAGCAATTAAATCTATTAAATAAGGTTCATTCTGAACATATGGACAATCAGAAACACAAACTTCTACCTTAAGAGTATCTCCTGCAGAATTTATTGACCCTTCACTAAAGGAAAAAATATCATCTAGATCACTTCCTTCTTTTCCAAAATTAACAGCAATTGCATTGAGAGATACATTAGTCCCAATATCATCTGTAACAAATAAGTCAAAACATTTAGGCTGAGATGCAACATAAACAATTGTATCATCTTCTTTGTAAAAATCGAGTTGACCTGGTACTTTAACTAATGCCTCGGGTGGATCAGGAGGATTACATCCATCAACTACTAACATCTGAAAATCTCTTCTTGACTCACCAATTTTAATTCCATTTCTAAATTCCTCAGCTTTTACTGAGAATACATATAAACCCGTCTCTGTTGGCGTTACAGTGATAAACCCATTAGTTGATATTGATAGAGCAGGATCACCAGGCACCATATTATCTAGGGTATATCCTGGAGCAAAATCAACAATTGGGTGCGGAGGAGGAGTTGTTTCTGGTAATGCTACAATATTAGCATCATTTAATTGATGGTCATCAAGGGGCGCAGCAAGAGAGTAAGCTATTGAGTCACCATCATCATCTGTACCGGCAAAATCTATATAAAATAATTGATCTACACATGCATAATCACTGAGTGGAGGAAATAATCTAGGCGATGAATTTACAAATGGTTTTCCACTTGCATCAACTACAGGAGGAAAATAAAGGGTGTAGGTCATACCATTCCATCCTGGATTAATTAAGTTTTTAGTATCCCAATTTCGACAGCATCTCTCCCAAACAATTACATATCCTTCAGGATGATTAAATTCATCAGGGTCTAAAGTTATTTCGTGTGAATACTCTACTTTAAGTGTACATAAAAATCCTAGAGCACAGTCTGGATTAGTATATGGAACAAACTCTTGGTTTGTAATAAACATGGTTCCGTCACGCATAAAAGCACCATCTGATTTTCTGAAAATAGTATAAGTAATCAAATTATCAGGGCCAGGATTTGCAGTTTGAGCACAATCAAAATATTGAACTAACTTAATTTCATATCGAAAAGAATTCTCATCTCCAACATGAATCATCTCAATTTCACCACCAACAATATGGTTAGAAAGTGAAAAATTGAAGGATAATAGAATAAGAAATAAAATTTGTAAGAGCCTTACCATAAATTTGCATAAATATAGTAAGTTTATTTAGACTATGGATAATAATAACACCGAATTGAGTAATAAAGAAATTGGATTAATCACATCAGATTTTGTCAAAGTTTCAGACCAATTAAAAAATACTTGTAATAAGATCATTGAAAAAAAATTTTCAGATTTTCCAGTAATAATTATGTCAAAAGATGAGATAAAACTTGGAACTCTTTTGATAGATGTCAATGAAATAAAAGACAATGAATGGAAATATTTTGCTAGCTATCTAGAATTTTTACATAGTAAGAAAATTATCACAGATATTGATATTTTTAAAGAAAAGTATAAAAATCACGATGAATATTGCTGTTTACTAACAGTAATAAATAATAATTCTAAGATAATCTTTATTCCTTATCCAGAAGATTAAATTAAATTTGTGATATGTCTGATATTTTAAATACCGATAATTATAATTTTTTATTCAATTCAATAGTTGAATATTCTCCTAAAATATTACTGGGAATATTTTTTCTTTTTTTTGGACTAAGATTAATTAAAAAATCAATTTCTATTCTTGATAACTTCTTAAAATCAAGACAAATTGATGAGTCTTTAAGACCATTTTTTAAATCTCTATTATCTATAACCTTACAAGTAGCTCTAATAATTTCTGTTCTCTCCATGGTTGGAGTTGAAATGACTTCATTTTTGGCAATACTTGGAGCTGCAGGATTAGCAGTAGGACTAGCCCTTAAAGATACTTTACAAAACTTTGCAGCTGGAGTAATGATACTTTTTTTTAAACCCTTTAAAGTTGGAGATTTTATAGAATATGAAGGGACTCAAGGAACTGTAAAAGAAATTCAAATTTTTAATTCGATATTAACAACCGTTGATAACAGAAGAGTAATAATTCCTAATGGAATACTTCAAACATCTTTAGTAACTAATTACTCCTCAGAAGATGTAAGAAGAGTAATATGGACTTTTTCAATTGCTTACGGAGACGATTTTAATAAAGCTAAATCCTTACTTCTAAAATGGATTAAAGAAGACGAAAGAATTTTAGACGATATGGAGCCTATGGTTGTTATTTCTGAGTTAGCAGATAGCTCTGTTAATATCAT
>CEOJ01064561.1_pt1 | contig 10066 bp, 9 predicted proteins | sample 530281 | NCBI WGS metagenome assembly CEOJ01 (sample SAMEA2619879, study PRJEB7988) | marine metagenome | isolation source: saline water (ENVO:00002010), including | reverse complement strand
CGGTGAAAGTGGATTGTTATTCATTATTTTCTTTTAATATATGCCTCTGCTATTTCTACAGCGTTTAGAGCCGCACCTCTAAGTAAATTATCTGATACTATCCAAAGATTTATTGCTTTTTCATTTGTATTATCTTTTCTGACTCTTGAGATAAAAGTTTCATATTTTCCCTCTGCTTCAAGTTGAGTTATATATCCACCATCTCGTTGATCATTAATTACTTTACATCCCTCTGCTGTATTCAACAGATCTATTACTTTTTCCAGAGTAAATTCTTTTTCAAATTCTACATTTACCGACTCTGCGTGTGAAACTAACACTGGTACCCTGACACAGGTTGCAGTTACATTAATATCTTTATCTAAAATTTTTTTAGTTTCATTTATCATTTTTATTTCTTCATTTGTATAACCATTATCAGAAAAAACATCGATATGTGGAATTGCATTAAAAGCGATCTGCTTAGTAAAATTTTTTGATTCAATTTTTTTTTTATTGAGAGCAAGCTTTGTTTGATCAATAAGTTCGTCCATTGGATCTTTTCCTGCACCAGAAACTGATTGATAAGTTGAAACAACTATTCTTTTAATTTTAAATACTTCATGTAATGGTTTTAATGCTAGCACCATTTGAATAGTTGAACAATTGGCATTAGCAATAATATTTTTTTTAATATTTTTTATATTTGCAGCATTCACTTGCGGGACAATTAAAGGGACATCTGGATCCATTCTAAAAAAACTTGAGTTATCAATTACAATTGAATGTTCGGCAGCTTTTTCTGCAAATTTTCCTGCAATTTTACCACCAGCTGAAAAGAAGGTTATATCGCATTTAGAAAAATCAAATTCTTCTAAGTTTGAAATTGTATATTCTTTTTTTTTAAAAGAGATTTTTTTTCCAGCACTTTTTTCTGAAGCAACTAAATATAGGTGATCAAAAGAAAAATTTTTTTTCTCTAAAACATCTAAAATTTTTCTGCCAACGTTTCCAGTAGCTCCTACAATACAAATATTCATGGTAATTATGTGATGTTATACTAAATGAATGGTAAATCACAAACTTTTCCATTGCAAATATTCCCATTTATATCAACTTTTACATTTTGAGATGGTGTAAAAAAAGGTTTCTTAATCATTGCAATGCCGATAACTTTATTAAAATGAGGTGAGAAGCATGCCGATCTTAGCTCTCCAATTACATTACTATTTTCATTTTTAACATTTAATGACTTTGTCATACTGATTTCATTTGTATCAATAATAAGCCCCATTAACTTCCTTTTAATACCTTCAGATTTTATTATTTTTAATTTCTCTTTTCCCAAATAGTTTATGTCTGAGTCTAAGTTTACATATTTATCAAATCCACATTCAAAGGGATTATCGTAAAGGTCTATATCATTTCCATATGATAGAAGTCCACTTTCTATTCTTTCAATAAGATTTGGGCATCCTGGTTTCACATCAAATTCTTTTCCAATTTCAAATAAATGGTCATAAAGTTCTAATCCAGATTCTGTATTTTCTACATAAACTTCATAACCACCTTGTTTTGACCATCCAGATCTAGCAATTAAATGTTTAGTTCCTCTAAAATCAAAATAATCAAAACCAAAAAATTTTAAATTCGTAATTTTCTCTCCAAAAACTTTTTCCATTAATCCGAATGATTTAGGACCTTGAATGGCCATAATATCAACATTAGGCTCAAATATTTTAACATCAAATTTATTTCCTATGGCTAAACCCTTTGCAAATAAAATTACATCCGAGTCTGCAATAGAAATCCACCATCGATCTTCTCTTAATCTTAAAATAACTGGATCGTTTATTATTCCTGCGTTGTCATCTATTATCGGACAATAATAACATCTTCCATCTTTTGATTTTGAAAGATCGCGACAAGTCATCATTTGGACCAACCTAGCTGAATCTTTTCCAGTCACCTCTACTTGTCTTTCTCCTGCAACATCCCAGATCTGCACGTTTTTTTTTAAATGATGATATGAGTCTTCTAGCGATCCAAAAGCTGCCGGTAATAGCATATGATTGTATGATGTATAAGCAGTCACGCCTTGTTTCTCAATTCTAGATGTATAAGGAGTACTTCTCAACCTTCTTGATTTTGCAATAGAAAAGGTTTTCATTTAATTTAATTCCTTAGCAATTTTTCTTAATTCAAATTTTTGGATTTTGCCAGTTGATGTTTTTGGTAGTTCTCGAAAGTCAATTTTTTTTGGTACTTTAAAGCCAGCTAAGGTCTCTTTGCAAAAGTCTATTAATTCTTTTTCCGATATATCTTTATCTTTTACCTTTTCAATAAAGGCGCATGGTACTTCTCCCCATTTTTCATCAGACTTTGCAACTACTGCAGCTATCGAAACTGCAGGATGTTTGGCTAAGGTATTTTCAATCTCAATTGAAGAAATATTTTCTCCACCAGAAATAATTATATCTTTTGATCTATCCTGAATTTTAATGTATCCATCAGGATGCATTACAGCTAAATCTCCAGAATGGAACCAACCATTTGCCATAGCTTTTGCTGTAGCCTCTTTATCCTTAAAATATCCTTTCATTACAATATTACCCCTGATCATTATTTCGCCCATTGATTTTCCATCTTTAGGGACGGGCTTCATTGTCTCTGGATCTATAACCATAGCATCCTCCGTATTTGGATATCTTACACCTTGTCTTGCCTTAATTTCGTTTTGCTTATCTTCATCAAATGAATTCCAGTCATCGTTCCATGCGCATTGTGTAATATGACCATATGTTTCTGTTAATCCATATACATGCATAACATCGAAACCTAATGCTTTCATTTTTTTGAATATTATACTTGGTGGTGGTGCACCCGCTGTAAGAACGTGAACTTTATGATTTAATGTTTTTTGATCAGATTGAGAAGCGCCTGTAATCATATTTAATACAATAGGAGCTCCACCAAAATGAGTGATTTTATGTTTGTCAATCAAATCAAATATTTTTTTTATATCTATCGCTCTTAAACAAACTGTTTTTCCATTTAGCATAGGTATCGTCCATGGATAACCCCACCCATTACAATGAAACATTGGCACAACAGTTAAAAAATTTAATCTATTTGGCATATTCCACGCAACAGCACTTCCAGTTGACATAAGATATGAACCTCTGTGATGATATACTACTCCCTTAGGGTTCCCTGTAGTGCCTGAAGTATAATTTAATGAAATTGCGTCCCACTCATCTTTTGGCCTTTTCCAAACATAGTTTTCGTCTCCAGATTTTAAAAAACTTTCATATTCGTGTTCGCCTATTTTTTTTAATAATGTTTGATCTGCAAAATCATCTTGAATATCAATAATTATAGGTTTTTTATCAACCGTCATAAGCGCTTTATCAATAACAGAGTGCAGTTGTCTATCAACAATAAATACCTTGGCTTCACTATGGTTAAGTATATATGAAACTGTCTTTGCATCTAATCGTACATTGATTGTATTAAGAACTGCACCAGTCATAGGTACAGAGTAGTGTGCTTCAAAAATTTCAGGGGTATTAAATGCCATTACTGAAACAGTATCTCCTTTTCTAATTCCAATTTTTTCGAGAGCGCTTGCAAATTTAATACATCTTTTATAAACATCATTCCAAGTATAGCTTCTTGTTTCATAAACAAGGGCTTCGTAATTTGGATAAATATCTTTTGCTCTCTCTAAAAAACTTAAAGGAGTTAAAGGAATAAAATTCGCATTATTTTTTTCTAAATTTTTCTCGTAATTGTTCATTTAGTTAAATTTAAAGTTCATAATATAATCACTTCCAGTAGTAGCTGTTTGAAAGTGATTTTCCACTCTAGGTAATACTCTCTTGAAATAAAATTTAGCAGTTTGAATTTTGTCTTCGTAAAAGGTTTTATTATTATTATAATCGTCGAAACAAACTTCCAATACTTTTATCCAAGAATGAGCGATAGAAACAAAGCCTAGTGCTTTTAAATAGTCATTGCATGCAGCACTGGCATCATCTTTTGAATTATTAAGTTTATCTTTTATCCAAACTGTGAACTTGCTTAATATTTCAAAACTATTATTAAAATCTTCTATAAATGGTTTAATTTTTTCCTCAGATTTGCTAAAATCATTTTTAATCATATTCAAATATTTATCAATTACATCACCATTTTTATTAACCAATTTTCTAAAAACTAAATCAAGTGCTTGAACAGAATTTGTTCCTTCGTAAATTGGCGTAATTCTATTATCTCTATAAAGCTGCTCAATTCCTTGGTCTTTAGTATATCCATATCCACCAAAAACTTGCATTGCATCACTTGTGATTTCCATTCCTAAATCAGTGAACATGGTTTTAACTACTGGTGTCATTAAGGAAACAAAATCAGCCGCTTCATTTCTTACAACATCATTGCTGTGATATAAACTTACTTCAGTTTGCTGAGATAGCCAAAAACATAATGCTCTTTCACCTTCAATAATTGATTTCATATTTAAAAGTGATTTTCTAATATCTGCATGATCTATTATTAAGTCAGCACCGTTTGTTGATTTAGTGTTATTTGCTTTTCCTTGTTTTCGCTCTTTTGCATAACTTAAAGAATTTTGGTAAGCAATTTCAGAAATCCCTAGTCCTTGAATTCCAACAACTATTCTCTCTAAGTTCATCATAGTAAACATAGAATTTAAACCTTTATTTTTCGGTCCTATCATATAACCAGTTGCATCATCAAAATTTAAAACACATGTTGCTGAACCTTTTATTCCCATTTTACTTTCAATAGATCCTGTAGAAACTCCATTTCTTGAACCCAAAGATCCATCTTCGTTTACTTTAAATTTTGGAACTAAGAATAAACTTATACCTTTGGTACCTTTTGGTGAGTCTGTAGCTCTTGCAATTACAAGATGGACAATATTTTCAGTTAGATCATGATCACCTGATGTAATGAATATTTTTTGACCATTTAGTTTATACGTTCCATCACTTTGTTCTTCTGCTTTTGTTTTTAGTAACCCTAAGTCTGTTCCACATACTGGTTCAGTTAAACACATAGTTCCACTCCATTTACCTTCCACAATTTTTGGCAGATATCTATTTTTAATTTCCTCAGTTGCATGATGATTTATACAATTATATGCGCCAATACTAAGCTCACTGTATAACTTAAATGATAAACTTGCAGATGACAGCATTTCATCAAAAAATGCACTAACAGTTTTTGGCATTCCTTGTCCACCATATTTTGGATCACAAGATAGTGAAGTCCAACCATCTTCAATGAATTTTGAATAAGCTTCCTTGTATCCTGGAGGAGTTCTTACAACACCGTTTTCTAAAATTGTTGGGGTTTCATCTCCTATTTTTGCAAGTGGCAAGATCATGTTTTGATTTATTTTGGCAGCTTCATCCAATATATTTTTTACTAATTCTGAGTTGACCTCTTTGTACTTTTCAATTTCATTATAATTTTTATTATTTCTAAGCTTATCGAAAAGAAACATCATGTCTTCTACTGGTGCATTATAATTTGGCATTTGAGGACCTTAAAATAAATGAATAATTATTGCAATTTTGAAATTATCGCATCACCCATTTGTGATGTCGATACTTCTTTTTTCCCTTTAGAAATAATATCTTTTGTTCTTAAACCATCGTCTAATACATCTTGAACAGCTTTTTCAAGTGCATTTGCCTCTTTATCTAAATCAAGAGAATACCTTAAGGCCATTGCAAAACTTAGTATTGTAGCAATAGGATTTGCAATCCCTTTTCCTGCTATATCAGGTGCAGATCCATGAATTGGTTCATACATCGCTCTCATCTGACCATCTTTATCTTTTGCTCCTAGAGATGCAGATGGAAGAAGCCCAAGGGAACCTGTTAACATCGAAGCCTGGTCTGATAGCATATCTCCAAATAAATTGTCAGTAACTATTACATCGAACTGTTTTGGATTTCTTAATAGTTGCATTGCACAATTATCTGCCAACATATGATCAAGCTTTATCTCTTTATATTCTTTCATGTGTAAATCTTGGACTTCTTCTCTCCAAAGTAGTCCTGCTTCCATTACATTTGATTTTTCACAAGATGTAACTTTATTTTTTCTTTTTTTTGCTAAATCAAAAGCTACCCTTGCAACCCTTTGTATTTCACTAGAAGTGTAAGTATGTGTATTTATTCCTTTTCTTTCACCATTATCTATTGGTTTTATACCCCTTGGCTCTCCAAAATAAATTCCACCTGTTAACTCTCTTACTATCATAATGTCTAATCCAGACACTACCTCTGGCTTAAGAGTTGATGCCTCAACTAATTGTTTAAAACAAATTGCTGGTCTTAAATTTGCAAACAGTTTTAATTCTTTTCTAAGTTTTAATAACGCTCTTTCTGGCTTTTTAGAGAATTCAACATTATCCCATTTAGGGCCACCTACTGCACCTAAAATTACTGCTTCTGACTCAAGAGCTTTATAAAAGACTTCATCTGTAATTGGAGTTCCATGTTTATCATATGAGACACCTCCAGCTAAGTCTTCATCTATTTCAAAATCGAGTGATTTATTTGTATTTAACCAAAGAATAATTTTTTTTACCTCAGCAATTACTTCTGGTCCAATACCGTCTCCAGGCAAAAGGAGAAATTTTCTTTTTTTTACTTTAATCATTAAAAATCCAAGGTTTTGAATTTTTTAGATTTTTTTCATAAGAAATTATTTTATCAGTTTTTTCTAGTGATAATGCAATATCATCAAGCCCCTCTAATAAACATTTTTTTTTAAAAGGATCTATTTCAAACTTGATTTCATTATTGCCAAATATTATTTTCTGGTTTTCTAGATCTATTTCTATTTGTTCTTTTCTATTTGAATATTGTGATAATTCTTTAATTTTTTCATCATCTAATATGATTGGTAAAATTCCATTTTTAAAACAATTATTATAAAAAATGTCAGCATAACTTGAGCTTATTACACATGTAATTCCAAAATCTAGTAAAGCCCACGGTGCATGTTCACGAGATGACCCGCAACCAAAGTTTTTACCAGCAATTAATATTTTAGATTTAACGAATGGCTCTTGATTTAAAATAAAATCTTTAATTAGATTTCCTTTATCATCATATCTCATTTCAAAGAATAGATTTTTTCCAAGTCCAGTCCTTTTAATTGTCTTTAGAAATTGTTTAGGTATCAACATATCTGTATCAATATTAACTATTGGCAAATAGGCAGGGATACTTTTTAATTTATTAAATTTTTGCATTAATTTTGATACTTTCTTACGTCATCTAAATTTCCAGAGATTGCTGCCGCTGCAGCCATTCCAGGACTGACTAGATGTGTTCTTCCACCTCTACCTTGTCTCCCTTCAAAGTTTCTGTTTGATGTAGATGCACACCTTTCTCCAGGTTTTAATTTATCAGCATTCATAGCTAAACACATTGAGCATCCAGGCTCTCTCCATTCAAAACCTGAATTCACAAATATTTTATCAAGACCTTCTTGCTCGGCCTGTTGTTTTACTAAACCTGAACCAGGAACAACCATTGCATTAACGTGATCTGCAATTTTTTTATCTTTTAGGATCTTTGCAGCCTCCCTTAAGTCTTCTATTCTTCCGTTAGTACAACTGCCAATAAAAACCTTATCTATTTTTATGTCTTTTATTTTAGTATTTGGTTGCAAACCCATATACTTCAAAGATCTTTCGATAGAGTTTTTTTTATCTAAATCAGACTCATTTTCTGGATTTGGCACATTTTCGTCTATTGTTAACACATCTTGAGGTGATGTTCCCCATGTAACCATAGGTTTAATGTCTCTTCCTTCTAAATTTACTTCTTTGTCAAAATGCGCACCCTCATCTGATTTTAAAGTATTCCAATATTCTAGTGCTTGCTCCCAATTTTCTTTTTTTGGTGACATTGGTTTTCCCTTTAAATAATCAAAAACTTTTTGGTCAGGTTCAATCAATCCTGCTCTGGCGCCACCTTCGATTGTCATATTGCAAATTGTCATACGATTTTCAACACTTAAGCTCGAAATCAAGTTTCCTGCATACTCAATTACATAACCAGTTCCTCCTGCAGTCCCTATATTTCCAATTATTTGTAAAATTACATCTTTAGATGTTACTCCAATAGGTAAAGTGCCATTTACATTAATTCTAAAATTTTTTGATTTCTTTTGTACTAAAGTTTGAGTTGCAAGAACATGCTCAACTTCAGAAGTTCCAATTCCAAAAGCCAGTGCTCCAAAAGCCCCATGTGTTGCTGTGTGACTGTCTCCACATACAATAATAGTACCTGGTTGAGTGAAACCTTGCTCAGGACCTATTATGTGAACAATACCCTGTCTTTTATCGTTCATTCCAAAAATTTGAATTCCAAATTCTTTACAATTTGCGTCTAATGTATCAACTTGAATTTTTGACTCTTCATCAGAAATTCCTTTCGATCTATCTGTTGTTGGAACATTATGATCTGCAACAGCTAATGTAAGGGCCGGCTGTCTTACTTTTCTTTTTGAATTTCTTAGTCCTTCGAATGCTTGTGGACTTGTAACCTCGTGTATCAAGTGTCTATCAACAAATAACAACGAAGTTCCATCATCTTGTTGATAAACAAGATGTTCTTTCCAAATTTTATCGTAAAGGGTTTTAGGCATTTAGAAAAAAATTATTTCTTTTCTTCTTTTTTTAAATCTTCTTCTTTAAGTTCCACTTTTTTTTGAGGCTTTGATTGTTCCAGAGGTTTTGCTTCTTTTTTCTCAGCTTCCGCTTTAGGTGTCTCTGTTTTTATTTTAGTCTCTTCTTTATTTACATTCGAAGTTATAACTTCTTGTTTTTTAACCTCATTCTTATTTTCATCGACTGATTGAGCTGAACTGTCATCAGTAACTTCTTGTATTTTTGTCTCTAAATCAATTCCTATTTTCTTCTTAATTTTTTCTGATATTCTAGCAGACTTACCTGTTCTATCTCTTAAATAATAAAGTTTAGCTCTTCTAACTTTTCCTGATCTAATTACTTTAATAGTATCAACTGCTGGACTATAAAGAGAAAAAGTTCTTTCTACTCCTTCTCCAAATGAAATTTTTCTGACTGTAAAAGAGGAATTTATATCTCTATTTTTTTTTGCTATGCAAACTCCTTCAAAGTATTGAACTCTATCTCTTTTGCCCTCAGTTATTTTTACTCCAACTTTAATGATATCTCCTGGATAAAATTCAGGGTGTTTTTTTTGAGCAACTATTTGTTTTACTTTTGAATTATTTATTTCTTCTATATTTTTCATCTAATCAATTTTTTTTGTTATGTTTATGCCACAAATCTGGTCTTCGGTCGCGTGTTATAGCCTCAGATTGAGATAAACGCCAGTCTTTAATTTTAGCATGATCACCAGATAATAGTACATCTGGAACCTTATTTTCCTGCCAAATTTGTGGTTTTGTATATTGTGGATATTCTAAAAGTCCGTTTTCAAAGCTTTCATTAACAATAGAGTCTTCATTGCCTAACACGCCAGGTATTAATCTCAAAACACTGTCTAAAATGATGTATGAAGCAGTTTCTCCTCCAGATATTATATAGTCTCCTATACTGATTTCCTCAATATTCCTTTTATCAAGCACTCTTTGATCAACGCCTTCAAAATGTCCACATAGAATGTTTAAAGATTTTTCTTTGGAAATCTTTCTTGCAATTTCTTGATTGAGCAATTTCCCTCTAGGGCTTAAATAATATACTCTTTCATCTGACTCTAAATTTTTATCCAATGAATTTCCAATTACATCTGGTCTCATTACCATTCCTGATCCACCACCATAAGGAGTATCATCTACTGATTTATGCTTATCTTCTGCAAAGTCTCTAATATTAACTATTTTAATATCCCAAATTTTTTTCTTAAGTGCATTTCCATATATTCCTTTATTAAAAGGACCAGGAAAAAATTCTGGATATAATGTAAATATTTTTACTTTAAACATTTTATTTACTCTTTTTTAGCTTCCGTCTTTGGTGCATCTGCTGCTGGTTTAGCTTCTTCCTTTTTAG
>CEOJ01005489.1_pt1 | contig 10068 bp, 11 predicted proteins | sample 530281 | NCBI WGS metagenome assembly CEOJ01 (sample SAMEA2619879, study PRJEB7988) | marine metagenome | isolation source: saline water (ENVO:00002010), including | reverse complement strand
ACAGTTCCTGCCAATAGAATTGGCATACATCCGACCATTGTACGTATAACGATCAGTGTAATACTGTGCACCCGCTGCTTCACCATCAGTTAGAACACACAGAGTAACTTTCTGTACACGCTTTTTCATCGCTTTCAGGATAGTGGGCATACAGATCAACGCCTCATTCAAAGGAGTTCCTGAGAGATTGTGACCAGGAGTAACAGGGAAAGAGAACACGTGATAGTAACCTTTGTACCCCACAGCACCCGCATTGAAGAACATATAACGGAATGACTCTTCCAGATTCTGCTTCTTCTGTTGGGAAGAACAGAGGTGCATCAGGGCAAAATCGTTATGAATAGCAAACTCACCGTTGACTGGTTTGACGATTGATTCAGCACGATGCTCCCAACTGTCAACTACACCATTTTTCTGCAGACGCGCTGCTGCAGCGAATCCATCGTTAGTGAAAGCATAGACATCAAAGGGGATGCCAACCTTCTGACAGAACCAGCAAAGTTGCAAGACTTGATTAACGGTATCGATGATGCAGTTGCTCATAGAACCCGACCAGTCCAGCAGAAAGATCATACCGTGGTTCTTACCCTGGGGAAGTACAGTAACTTTCTTGAAGAGATCATCATTGTACTTGTAGGTATGGAGTTTAGTGGTATCAAGAACACCTGTACGTGCACTGGTAGCACGAGCATATGATGATGCTGCCTTCTTACATTCAAACTCTTTGACGAGAAGATTGACTTCTTTCTGTGAGTCACGCTTGAACTTGATGTATGCAGATTCTGCTACATCGAGACCCTGCAGATCTTGTGAGTAATGCTGACGATTCTGCTCAAGGATTTCTGCAGCATTGAGGCAGACTTGTTCGAGTTGGATTTTAGGCAAACTAACATAACTGTTCTCATACTGCACCTGCTCAACCATCTGCTTCATAGCATCTTCAAATGCCTTGTCGGTCATAGCATCCATAGAGTCAGTGCCACCCATACCACCAATAGTATGGTCATCGTACTCTAGACCTTCGTCTTCCCACTCTTCTCCTGGTTCGGACTGTGCCTCTTCATTCTTTTCTCCTGGTACGTTACCAGGTGCAGTAGTAGTTTCTGAGGGTTGACCTTCACTCTGATTCTCAAGGTCAGCAACCTTCTGCTGCTTTTTCTTTTCTTCCTGTTCAGCAAGCATCACACGATGGATCTCAACTGCTGCAGCACACGCTTCCTCAAAGGTCTCGGCAGTGCCAACCATATTCACGAGATACTCGTGCTTTTCATCGATAGGAATCTCAGTAAAGTTACCAACCTTGAAGTGAAGGTTGATGCGATCGATGAGGTTGAGGCGCTCAGGTTCACCATTGATGCAGAAGAAATCATCAGCATTGAGGTCACGATACCCACGGAAGAATGTCTTGGGTAGACCTCCATACTTACGCTTCATAAGTTTTTCAACGCGAGCATCCTCGGTCACGTTGATATAAGAACGAGGACACTGTACGTTATCCCAAACTGTTTTGGGTGTGAATAGAGCGTGTCCTACCTCGTGAGCAACGAGAAGATCATACACTTCCTCAGTTGCTTTCTCCCAGTTAGGAAGGGTGAGGACACGCTTGTCAACGTCAAAACTAGCAGTCTCGCAGTTCTTGTGCTCGATCACGAGATCTTCGGTAGCGAGTAATTTCGCGAGAGTGCCTTTGACGCCAGTGTTTACGGTCATTGATTTCCTTGTCTGTCTCCATATTATAAAACCCCCGACGTGAGTCGGAGGTCTTAAGTAGACGGTTTATCAACTGTCTACGAGCTTCTTTCCTCTGTTGGAGTTTCCTCGGTTTCAGAGTTCTCTTCTGCTCTTTCTTGCTGTGCTTCTGCCAGTTCGGGACTTGCATTGTACTTCTCCGCTAATTTGTTGATTAGAGAATCATACCAAAGGGTAGCGTCATCAGATGTCATCAAGCATAGATGGAAAACGTTCCATTCTATCTAGCATATTAAGTGACATCAAAAAGGAAACCGTCCATCTTTCTTCATCACTATAGTTGTAAAGAACTTCGTGATCAAGATAACCTGGCCAGATCAAAAGATCTGTTTCGGTTGGTACGTGCAAATGTATGCCAGCGTGATAGGGACGGTGGAGCATCATTGCTTCTACAACTGGAGAAGGATTGTAGAACTGAATACTACCACTGTCCGCTTCAGGAACCTTCAGGTAATACGTTCCTGCCATATCACAGCAAGCGTGGTTGTGCTTAGTTTGATAAGCACCGTGTGGATGAATGTTTACCCAACAATGAGTGACTTCAAGTTTATCATCATAACTAGCAATCGACTGATTAAGAAAATTACCGAAGTCGGGATACTCTTTATGCAATTTGTTTGCGGAAGAACGAGTTGAATATCCAGTACCATTATGTGCATTGTCGGGTACACAGAATTCATCACGACGACTCATAAGACGTGCTTGAAAGGCATCGTGATATTCAGGATCCCACTCTTTGAATCCTCTGTAACTAGGTACGTCAAACATCTTCTACAATTTTAGAGAATGAATTTACTTTGTCGAACCTAAGGGTACGAGCAAACTTGTCATAAAGAATATCTCCTTTATGTGAGATGACAAACAGATGTGTGTCATTACTCAGTCCTTTGAGAATCTTCAATAGTTCTTCTGTTGATGCAGTATCCAATGAAGAGTCGAATACTTCATCCAAGATCAAAAGATTCGTAGTTACAGAGTTTTTTAGTTTCGCGACGTGTCTCCAAGTAAACAAGAGGGAGAGATCGATTTTTTGTTTCTCTCCTTCACTAAAAGAAGAATATGAGAACTTGTCGCGATACCTAGATTTTATCACCTCATTAAACTCCTCGTCAAGCGTGAAGTTAATGTACGTATCCATCGATGACAGATTCCTGTTGATACTCTGGTTGATAACAGGAATGTATTTTGAGATGATCTTTGCTTTGATGCCACCATCCTGAAGAAGACTGCGTACAACCTTATAGTCCAGAGAGGTCTTAGTAACGTCAGAGCACGCTTTCTCCTTATCGTCGAATTCGGTCTGAAGTGTATCCAGAGTCTGACGTTCTGCAGTCAGGTCTTCTTTGGTGGTTAGTTTCTTAACTTCGCTCAGGATTTTAGTATTGACTTTCATCAACCTCTGCTCTTCACGGAGCAGACCATCCAGTTGCGATTTAAGATCCCAATAAGTTTGCTGATCGTCTTTCAATGAACTCATTGACGAGCGTAGTTTCGTCAACTCCACTGCAAGTCTATCAGCAGCACCCTCATACTCTTGTCGTTTCTTCCCAAGAGTTCCAACCTTCACCTTGCGGAATGATTCCTCAATGGTTTGATCGCAGGAGGGGCAGTGAGAGTTCTGCTCAAAGAAAAGAATCTCCTTTGAGGTTCTCTCCTGCTTTGATTCAAGTTTAACACGAATGTCACGTACCTTCTTGTACTGTACATCTAGCGCATCTAGTTTTTTAGTACAGTCACCAATCGCTTCCATCCGTGCGGTAACAATACCACATTCGGATTGGATGACCAGCATACGGTCCTCATTCTCCTTGAATTGTTCGGTCAATACCCCAATGCGCTCGTCATTGACCACTGTCAAAGCATCCAGTGTTTTACGTTGACTCTTGATACGTTCTTCAGCGATCTGAAGTTCGTACTGACAGTCACGCAATGCTTCATTGTTATCCTTCACACGCTCCTTGAGGAGCATATTCATATGTGAGAAGACTTGAATATCGAGTAGATCTTCAATGACTTCTCTTCTATGAGCAGCAGACAACTGCATAAAAGGAACAAAGTTTGAACTCCCAAGAATAACAACTTGAGTGAAACTCTTGAAGTTAAGTTTGAGGATACTCTGTTCCAGGTATTTCTGGTAATCGCGGTTTGCTGCATCTTGATCAATTAGACTTCCTTGACGATAGATTTCAAAGATACCTGGTTTGATACCACGTACCACTTTGTAATCTACTACGCCAATTTTGAATTCGATCTCAACGACACATTCCTTTTCATTGATAGTATTCACCAGTTGTGGTTTGGTGATCTTACGAAAAGGTTTGTTGAACAAACCAAAGCAGAGTGCGTCTAACAACGTACTCTTACCAGCACCGTTAGATCCCACGATCAAAGTAGATCGTGACTCAACCAAATTTAATTCAGTAAATGTATTACCAGTAGACAGAAAGTTCTTCCAACGAATCTTCTGGAAATGAATCATAACGGGGGGATAACAAAGTCATTCGGAGAGATTACCGAATAAGCATAACCGTGGTTAACACAGTTTTCTTTCACGAGGTCTTCTTCGACCTCAGCAATCTCAAGTTTTCTGGAGAACTTATCGCTTTCCTCCAGCATCATATGATACCGCACTGCGTCGTCTCTGTCAACAAAAATTTGCACCACTTTCTCTTCGCGAGTTTCATCTTGTACCGCGTAGACACCACCAGTGCGACAGTCGAGCAGGATATACATTAGATGTTTAGTGCTTCTAGATAAAGGGACTTGATAATACTAACAACATTCTTTTTGTCAATGCTGTCCTCAAGATCGTTGACATAGTTTTCCAAGATGGTCACTGTGTCTTCAGTCTTGATCGATTCATCAACTTCTTCCAGTTCCAGATTCACATCTTCAATAATCTTCAGATCTGCAACACCAACGTCTTGAAGATATTTGACGTATCGGTCAAACCAAATCTGATTGGTTCTGTTTTCTACGACGAGTTTTACGTACGATCCTTTGAGATTTGAATGGTCAGGGATCTCACTATAATCGTAAGTGACATCATCGTAATAAATCTTGGAGAAGATGTCGAATGGATTCTTTACAAAAGTCAACTTGAGAGTATCTGTATTTAGTACGTGAAACCCTCTACGTTGACCGTAATCATTCCAGTACAACTGGTACGGATTACCGAGATAGTTGATGTTACCCTTGCGGGATTTCATATGAAAGTGACCAGAACAAGTCAGGTCAAACTTATCGTAGACTGCGGGGTCATCCCCGTGTTCCATACGAACTCCAGGTAGTGCTTCAAAACCAGTAAGTTCAAGATGCCCCAGGCAGACAGTAGCAGAAGTCTGCTCAACTTTTCGCTCCGTGACTCCTCTATTGTCATCGCATATCCAAGGCAAAAGGAGAAAATCGCGATCATCGAAGCGTAGTTCAGTAGGAGAACTAATAATTGTAATGTTGTCATACCCTTCTAGGAGTGACTCTGGTGCATTAATCTTTACAGTGTTCTTGTAATAGATGTCGTGATTGCCAAGAATCATCCACATATGTACGCCCTCATCGCGGAGAGGGTCAAACCACATTTCACGTGCAGCATCAAGAGAATGGAAGTTGATTGCCTTTCTCTTATCAAAGGTGTCACCTAAACAGATAACATTCTTGATCTTGTTCTTACGAATATAGGGTAATACAGTCTCACTGTAGAACTGCCTATATTTGTCTATGAATACTTGGTTGTCATTACGTACGCCGAAGTGTTGATCGGTAATCAGAAGGATCTTCAAAGTTTACCCCCAACAACACCAGAGTTTACAACCTTACTAACTTCATCGAGAGTACCATCTTGCAGACACTTGAGATGCCATCGAGACATAGTAATGACTCCATCTTCGGTAGCACCTGTCAAGAAATGATGTCCAAGAGGTTCCTTCAGAACGCTGGTGAAGAGACCGAATCGTGTCTTCTTAATGTAGAAAGCATCATCGATCCAAACAACATCCTCAGGGATGTCTTTCTCAACCGTTGGATTCGGACCCAGACTGGTCGCCAACGTTGTCTTCTTGGTCTTGGTCTCCGTTTTCTGCATTTTGTTTGTTGAATCCAAATGGTCCTACCTTCGACTTTACACGTTCTTTCATCACTTGTCCAGAGAGTGCTTCCATAACTTTAAGTACGTCCTCTGCTTTAGCACCTAGTCGAAGACGCTCTTGCACGAAGTCATATTTCTGGAAGAACTCATCGGAGACTAACTTGTAGTCATCAACTGTAATTGGTTCGTCTTTCATAATCAATACCTGTTGTTCATTTCAATACGAGACTTGATACCATTATAAGTGGCAGAATCAGAACTATCGTCTGTGTGAAAGACCTGATCGAAACCAGACTTCTCAACAATCTTTTCACGAATTGCTTGTTGACGTTTCTCTTTGGCAATTCGTCTCAGGAATGCATAGTAGACAATCTGTGTGAAGTATGCAAAAGGATTGCGAGACTTCTCTGGATTGAAGTTGTCAATATACTGAACACAATTTTCATACCCATCGGCAATCATATCATCCTTGTACATATAGTTGATGAAGTTAGGACGATATGAAAGGTGGGTTGCAATCTTGAGGAAGCACTCACCAAGGTACTCATCGATCCGTGGTTTCGGATCTCCTGCATCTGCAGCGCGTTGAACTCTTGCTTTGTATTGGATCAGTGTCTCCAAGAACTTGGCATTGTCAACGTAATGTTGGTTCTTTGGTTTCTTTGCCATCAAGATTCCCATTAGTTTACGTTGTATTCATAACAAATAGTTTACAGTATGACTGGTCTTTCGTCAAGGGCTTGACACACTGCTAATAACTAATTATACTCAACACTGTCAGGGTTGATCAGATACTTATAGCTTAATTATTAAATAAGTCTTCTAACTTAGATCTAACTTGATCTACTTTACCTAAGAGACCCATTGATTCATTGACCTCAACAGAGCTCTCATCAGAATCAATCTCTTCGTGATCAAACTCTTGACGTACGAACATTCTGTACATCATCTTTGCTTCTGCCGACTGGGGCGCGATGCTGATGACTTGCTGTTCGGGAATAATATAAAAGTCTTCATCAGAGAAGACCATCCACTTTTTAAGTGCAACGATCTGAGCAGACTTACCTTCAATAGTCTTCTCTGTATGATGTACCTTTGCAGGATTAGATACAAAGACCACCTCTTGATTGGCAGTGTCTTCTACAACCAACATCCGAGCGAGAACTTCAGAACCGTCAGTTAACTTGACAGTTCCCAAGAACTCTTCATCGTGTCTTATGTAACTAAGTGCCATTTAATCCTTACCTTTAAGATTGATTTCTGTGATGGAATAATCGAACTTCTCTTCCTTGTACGTTCTTAGTCTAAAGACCAGATGGTTCAAGGTTGCATTACGATGATGGTTGTTACTTATGTCATCAGCGAAGTCATAAAGATAAGCACGTGCTTTAGAGTCGTGCTTTCTAAGAACTCTTCCAATAGATTGGAGGTTACGAATTCTTGATTTGGAAGGAGATGCAAAAATTACATTGTGTAGATTCTTGATATTGATACCAGTTGAGAACGTACCGTAAGAGGCAAGTACAATGGCATCATCTGCAGACTCGCAGATCTGGCGAACTCTTTCTCTCTCCTCAGTGTCAATGCCACCGTGAACAAAGAAAAGTTGCTTGCCTTCCTTTTTATTATTTAGCAGTTCCCAAAGAGGGTCTCCGTGACGCTCGATATAGTTGAACAGTATCAGAGTGTTACCCTTCAGATCTCTTGCCAGTGATGTGATAATTTTGTTTCGAGCATTATGCGAGATGATATAATCCATCTCTTGCTGATAATCCTCAAAGTGTCTATAGTCGTGCTTACACACCAGTACGTTGATCTTTAGATCAGACAGATGATTATCTTCTTGTAATTGCTTTGTACGAATGACTCTCTCAACAGGACCAAACAATCCCTCCAGTATTAGTTGATGAGTCTCAGTACCATCCAACGTACCTGTCAGTCCCACGCGGTACTTGCAGGCGTGCATCTTTGTCAGAAGAGACGTAAGCGACTTCGCTTTGAAGAGGTGCGCTTCATCTCCAATAACAACATCAAACCGATTAAAGAAATTCCTAGGCTCCTTGTAGATAGATTGCCACGTAGATATGACAACAGGACTCCCTGAATAGCGGTCTCTACCTCCATACACTTTGGAGCAATACTCTCTTGCGTTCCATCCATACTGTTCAAAGTCTTTGTACATTTGTTCGACCAAACTTGTGTTTGGTACAACCAATAAGATTTCCCTGTTATGTTGCAGGTGCCATCTAATTAGACAGTAGATTATAAAAGACTTTCCAGATCCAGTTGGTGATAGTAGAAGCCTACGGTGATATTTGATAGCACTATAAAGTCCTCGTAACTGGTATCCTCTTGCCTTGAAAGGGAGACCGAGAGATCTAACAAAACTTGTAACTGACTCAGGGGAGACAAACTCTTCCTCGTCTGCGGGTATTCCATAATACTTAGAGTCCCGCACCTCATACTTGTAGCCTTTCTTATCCAACCACTCAGTTAGATAATCATATAGACCCACGTACAATTCACCATTGCCAGGAGAGTACAGACGGATCTTTCCATCCCAATACTTATATCTCCTTTGTTTCTGGAGAAATTTAGCGTTTGGTACTTCAAATGTAAAATAGTCTGATAATTCCTGGTGAACCGAAGGTTCTGCCTCTAAACGTAAGAAGACTTCGTTCTTCTTCGTAATCACAATCATTAGAATCCTGCTTCAAATCTCCTATGTTCGAGAGCGTTTTTGATGTGGTAAGTGCGGTTGTTGATTTGTTTGAGCACGCCCTCAATATAATTTATGACAGTTTCAAAGTACGTTATCTTCAGTTCTTGCTTCTGGATGTCTTCGTCTGCCTCCATAAAGTTATCCATATCTCCCTTCAGAACTTTCAGGTCGAATGGTTTTTCTTTATAGACAGCGGGGTCTGCTTTTCCTGTATAGTACAACCACTTATCGCGAACCAACGTACGGTATTTCATACGAGACTCTGCGAGGATTAGGTTGTATTTTGAATAATAATCTTGGTATTTGGCGTGGAGTGAAGGAATCTTCAAAGACTCCTGATCTAGTTTGTCCTCATCAAATACACAGTCAGCAGCCCAGGACTGCTTGACCATTTCAAGTGGATCCATAATTACTTCAGTTTGTCAATGCGGTTGCCTAACAGATCTTGGACCTGATAGGATATGTAATCAAATTCTACTGTAGCAGTGAAATAATCGGTGTCTGTCAAACTCGAATCAAACTCCAGAGTTGTGAGAGAAACTGGTTTCAGTTCTCTAAACACTACATTGAAGTTTGGTTTGAAGTTACTGCTAAGGACAGTTAGTGTTGCGTCAGCAAATGGGAAGTCACCGATTGCCTTCTCTTTATCTTTGTCTTCAAACGATTGGCGTTCTGAGAAGTTGTCGGGTACACCAAGACCACGCATCCAGTTGTGGAGGATCATATAGTTTTCAAGATCCTCATCAATCAGAAACCTGAGTGTCAGGTTCTGATATTCCAACGTACCATCTCTATAGATCGGACGGAATGGAGTCTCTTGCTCCACCAGTTTCAACTGAATACCTGGGATGTTTGCAGACTGTGCAAAGTATGCTACCTTGGGATACTTCGCCAGGGTAAAGCGGAAACCACCTGGGGAAAGAAAGTTTCTATTCGTTAGTTGAGACGGGAAAGACATTTACTATATTGGTGGTGTTCCGCAATAGTATTTAGACGCGATATTCTTGTAAAATGTCTAGAAACTTGTTCAGCATAGTGTGAGCACCATCGTGCCACTCACCATTCTTATGCTGGTACGTTCCATCGTAGAGTGAATTCTTGATCTTAAGGACACGGACTTCGAGTTCTTTTCTTGTCACAGAGTTCCTAGGCATACGACACTTCATTATATCAATATCTATAAAAAAAGGGACCCCCGAAGGGATCCCTGTGTGTTGAATATATGACCAACGGATCACATAAGGTTGTCAACGAGGACGCGACGATAGTAGCGGTTAGCGTTAGCGGTAAGAGCGCCACTGCCTTGGGTGGTACCTTCAGCGAAGGGGTTAGCAACCAGACCGTAGCGGGTCTTGAAGCCAATCTTGGGCTGGAAGGTGTCCTGACCAACGGCACGAACCATCTGGAGAGGAACGTAGGGGCAGTAGAACAGACCTGCGTCATATGCACTGCCACCCTTGTAACCAGCCACATAGAAGTGACGGTCAGAAACGTTAGCAGAGTAAGGATCGAC
>CEOJ01061443.1_pt1 | contig 10072 bp, 8 predicted proteins | sample 530281 | NCBI WGS metagenome assembly CEOJ01 (sample SAMEA2619879, study PRJEB7988) | marine metagenome | isolation source: saline water (ENVO:00002010), including | reverse complement strand
CTCAAACTTTAACCCTAGAATGATACATGATGCAGAAACCAAACTGGAAAGTGATGTTTTATCGCTCCAAAATAATCCGATGCTAAAAGAAGGTGTGCAAGTATTTGGAGCAGTATATGATGTCGATACCGGCGAAGTAAATTGGATTGATAATCCTTAATCAGGAAGGTGTGATCTTTTTACCGTCCGCCATCTGAGCAAAACGGCCTTCCTCCCTAGGATGCACTACATCAGCTGAACCCCATGGCCATCCGCCAAACTGAGTTGCACGATAATCTGCAAAAGCATCGACAATTTCTTTGTTAGTATTCATAACAAATGGACCATATTTTACCACTGGTTCATCTATCGGCTGTCCTTGTAAAATCAGTACACGTACCACTTCATCCTTGGCAGATACATTCGCTTCAACAGTTGGGTCTAATTGCATGCCATCTCTTGGCGATAAGATATGACCCTCAATCTCAGCAACTCCTCCATCAATGTGGTACATCATACGATTTACTTTACTCGAGGCTTTTGGTATAGACACTGTTTCCCCTTGTTTAATTGAGATGATATAGATGCCAACCTCGTGATTAGGATCGTTAGCCCAAGATGCTTTTGGAGCAGGTGGCGCTTGTATCTCATTCCACTTGCCAGAAATCACTCGAACAGTGCCTCCGAGAATTTCGAATGGCGGAACCTCGTTTGCCCATATCATTTCATATCCAGGTTCTGCGAATTTGTCTTTGGCCGGTAGATTAAGCCATATTTGGAATAAATCCAGACGGTTTTCCTTATCCATGTTAACGAGCGGAAACATTTCTGAATGCATAAGTCCAGCCCCTGCAGTCATCCACTGAACGTCACCAAATCCATATCTTCCTGTGGCTCCACCAGAATCGAAATGATCAACTAGGCCTTCTAGAACAATGGTTACCGTCTCGAAACCTCTGTGTGGGTGGGCGGGGAATCCAGGTACTGTGTTTCCATGATACATTTTCCAATCATTTGATTCATCAAAATCAGAGCCGATTTGCCTGCCAATCAAGGATTCATCTGGCCCCATTAATTCATTTCCTGCAGGATACAAATCTAGGTGATGGACACAAAATAAGAACGGATCCATGGTATCTCTGACAAAATCCATCGACTTGTTACTAATTACTGCGCCCTTCCCCATACTTCACCGATTGGAGTCTGTAATTTCAATATGTGGTTTAACACATGATATCACTTATTATTGTAAAATAATGACCCGAGATTAGATTTGGGTATAATATTCAAACAAAAAAAGAGTTTACATTACTAACATTCAAGAGTCGACAGAATCACCCTAGGTTATGGTTGAGCATCCAAATGTGGGAACAAGGGTCAAAATTCATGTCGATGGGCCTGCGGGAAATACCTCTCATCAAGGAGTTGTTCTACCTGGTGCAGCAGATGACCACCTAACCATCAAGTTGGCAAATGGATACAACATAAGCCACCCACTAGTTATGATTAATTCAATTGAAGAAATTGAAGACATGGCGAATACAACAACGACAACACCAGACATTGTACAAGACCAAAGTTTACCAAAAGTAACAATCATTCACACAGGAGGTACAATCGCCTCCAAAGTCGATTACACCACTGGCGCTGTAATCGCAAGATTCGAGCCTGAAGAATTGCTAGCAAGCGTTCCCGAGATTCTTGAAATTGCCAATATTGATGCTGTAAAGATAGGAAACATGTGGTCAGATGACGTAAGAGCGCAGCATTGGAATAAAATGATTGAGGCATGTCAAAATGCATTTGATAACGGTTCAGTTGGTGTTGTAATTACTCACGGAACTGACACATTACATATCAGTGCTGCAGCCTTATCATTTGCTTTCGCAGGTAATGGAGGAAGACCTTCTGGAAGAATTGTCTTCACAGGGTCTCAACGCTCAGCAGATAGAGCATCCACGGATGCCACGGAAAATCTAATTTCAGCAGTATATTGGGCTGCTAACGGTTCAGAAGTTACTGGTTACAAAGATGCCGCAGTAACTGTAATGCATGCTGGTTCAGGTGACGGTGTGTGTGCTGTTTCTCCGGGAATAGGGGTTCGAAAAATGCATTCAACTAGAAGAGATGCATTTCAAACAGTTAACAGCGAGAGAATTGCAGAGATCACTATTACCAAGGATGGCCTAACTCATAATTCAACTAAATCTATGCCGCAGAGAGAAATAAACTCCCCTACTCCGTTTAGCACCGATGTAAAAATTGCTCAATTCATTGCCGGCCCCCATCTGTATTCTGATATGTTGAAATCAGCCGAAGAAAATGGATATTCTGCAATATTAATCCATGGAACTGGGCTTGGACATTTGCCGATTGAGAACTCAAATGGAGATGCACCGGAAAATGACGAACTTGCAAAAACCATCATTGACATGTCTATCCCAGTTATCGTTGCAAATCAATGCGTTCACGGACCGGTAGACCTAAACGTGTATTCCAAAGGTAGGATTCAACAAGATATGGGAGTTTTGGGTCATGGCTCAAACGCCTCACCAGAAGCACTTCTCGTCAAAATTCATTGGATATTATCTAATGGATTAGACCTTGACTTACTTTCGCAAGACCTTTGTGGAGAGAATTCACCAATCCTGAATTCTTGACCGTTTTAATCAATAACCGTGTAGGAGTGGAACAACTGATGTCAGGGAACACTAGTGATGAACTAGAAGACCTTCGTTATCGTCGCGACCAAGCCAAGATGGGTGGTGGCATCAAGCGCCTTGAGTCGATTAGACAGACTGGCAGGGGCACTGCTAGAGAACGAATAGCCAATCTCGTAGATGAAGATTCATTTGTTGAAATCGACACATTCCTTACTCATAGAACGGCTGACCATGGTATGTTTATGCATGAAACACTAGGTGATGGTGTTGTTTGTGGTCATGGAACAATCAATGGAAGAAGAATTTACTGCTTCTCCCAAGATTTCTCAGTTCATGGCGGTTCTATGGGTGAAATGCATGCCAAGAAAATCGCCAAAGTCGTAGAAATGGCCGAACGCTCCAAAGTTCCAATTGTAGGAATTTGGGACGGCGGAGGACAAAGGGCTCATGATGGTATTTCGTCTCTAGCAGGAACTGGTGAATTACTTGATAAATTAGTTCAATGCTCTGGAAGAATCCCAATGATTTCTTTGGTATTAGGACCAGTGGTAGGAGTATCTGCATTGGGCGCTAGCCTAGCAGATTTCACGATACTTGGAAGTGAGCACGGACAATTATTCATGTCCTCGCCTCTTGAAACACCTGAATGCATCAGTGGAGAAATAGATGCAGGAGGACTTGGTGGAGCAGAACTGCATGCCAGTAGGTCTGGAATCGCATGTTTGATCGCAGAAGATGAAGAAGAAGCATGTATCCTTGCAGGTGAAATTCTGAGTTTCCTTCCAGACCATAACATGGCTTCACCACCAATAGAGCCTACTGCAGATGAGCCTACTAGATTAAATCCTGATTTGGAAACCTTGGTTCCAGATAATCCAAACAGACCATATGACATGGTAAAAGTCATTGAAGAGATTGTAGATGATGGATTATTTGTTGAATTATTCAACTCTTATGCTGAAAATATTGTAATTGGATTCGCTAGACTAGACGGTAAACCAGTTGGAATAGTAGCAAATCAGCCAAAAGTACTAGCAGGCTGCCTAGATATCGATGCCTCGATAAAGGCTGCAAGGTTTATTCGAACCTGTGATTCATTTAGTATACCACTTGTGACATTTGAAGACGTCCCAGGATTCTTACCGGGAGTGGTACAAGAATGGGGAGGAATTATTCGACATGGAGCTAAACTACTATTCGCTTATGCAGAAGCTACCGTTCCTAAATTGACATTAGTTACCAGAAAGGCCTACGGAGGTGCTTACCTGGCAATGAGTTGTAAGCACCTACAATCTGACTACAATATAGCATGGCCTACTGCAGAATTAGCAGTAATGGGAGCTGAAGGTGCGGTGAATATCATTCACAGAAGAGAGATTGCTGCTGCTGATGAAGACAAAAAAGAAGAAACTAGATTACAACTCGTTGATGAATACAAGTTGAAGTTTGGCGACCCCTATGTTGCTGCTAGAAATGGATGGCTAGATGATGTGATCGAGCCTAGTGAGAGCAGATTACGTCTTATCAGAGCACTAAGAATACTTTCTTCAAAGAGAGAATGGTCTCCTCCTAAGAAACACGGTAATATTCCACTGTGAATATTACTTTTTAGATTGCAATAGGTATGCAATCAATCCTACAACAATTAGGAACAATGCGATCAATTGTATCGTTGCTGAATCTAAACCTCCAGATTCGGCATTGTCCTCAACTACCTTTGGCTCAACAATCTCGATATTTTGGAAAGCAATATTAGACCATACGTTTGCAAATCCATCCCAAACCTTGACTTCAACGGTGTAGTATCCAACTGTTTGGTTTGTGAATTCATATTCTGTCAAACAAGTGATATATTTGTCACCACTACATTCTGTTATGAATCCTATTGGTTCCCCATTAAGCGTAACCGACTGGATATGCCCTTCTGAACCATCTGAATCAGAAATAGTCCACAAGATATCAACTCCAGTATATCTTGTGTCTATCGAAGAAATTTGAACAATTGGCGGGTCGGCAACAGGCATAATCATCAAATTGAATTCCATACTATCATTACTTGATGCATCTTCAACAGTGACTGTAAACGACTGCAATCCAAATGCATCGTCATTACCATAAATTGTCAACACATCTCCATTCAATGAATAGGTGATCAGGGATAATTCTCCTTCGATATTGTAAACCAATACCTCATTATCAACATCAATTGAATATTCACTAAAATCAATTGTTAGTGTTGAATCTTCATTCATTTCTATGCTCGCTGATGACTTCAGGAACTCCACAGGGTCATTGACAGAAATGACATTCACCGGAACAGAAACCTCAATCTTTTCTGTTACATTGTCCCAGACATTTAATCGGACAAGTTCTACTCCATACCAATGTGGTTGGGGATCGATAATCACTATGGAATTATTTCCAGACACCCGCAGACCGTCATATGGCACTGCGAATTCAAAGAATAATGGTTGATTCTCCGGGTCCGATACATAATCACTGATGTCGAATATTATACTCTCTCCATCTTCTACGGTTTGTTGTTGAGGAACGTTTGCTGTCTGGAACACTGGATCATTTACTGGCAAAATTGTTAGGTTGGTCGTGATTGTGATGAAATCTTCACTACCTGCTGTTAAGTTTAGATTGAGAGTCATTGTTCCATCCCATTCTTGTTCCTCTAAATGAGTGAATTTCATTTCAGAGCCGAAATTTTCAATGCCTACAATCCCTGTATCATTTGTTATATCTGCAGAATAAAACAAAACATCCTTCCCATCTGGGTCTATTGCAAAATCACTTGGGAAGATTGTTACATTTCCATGTTGGTCAAAAATAACTTCGGGTATAGGTACTACCTCAACCATTGGAGTACCAATTCTGGTAACTAATACTCGCTCGTAGTCTGAAAAACTGTAATCATGTACATTGATGGACACATAAGAACTACCAATAGGGAAGTTTGAGGAATTCAATTCACATTTTGCGACTCCAGATGATAGGTTACCTTCAACCTCTACGCCATCAGGGAGCAAACAAGTAACATTTCCGTACGCCATTCCACCATTTCTCATGGTAACATTTGCTGTCACATCAAACGACTTATTGACTGTCAAGTAATTATTGCTTAATCCTGCGTTTGTGATGCTGTATAATCTTGACAATTCAAGATCTTCATCGATGTAGGAATTAGGGTCGGATGATGAGGATTTAGTCTCACGGTTGAATGCTTCTTGATAGGCACTATCATCACCTCTTAGCGTTAGATTTAGATAAGGCAATATATGCTTTAGTGCATGGTTTTGCTGTTCCTCTTTACCCATTGTGGAATCTCCATCTGCTAATCTTTCGAAGAATGAATCTGATTCCTGGTAACCAATGTGATTTGCACCCAAAACATGCATTATCTGCCAAGCACCCGGCCAATTTTCAACATATGACATGACATTTTCAGTTGCAGGAGCAATATCATCAGTTGTGCCTGTTAAGAAAAGTGCTGATGCAGGTCTAGACAATTGATTCGTATTTTCAACTTCTGATTCGTCCCCATCTAGGCCAATTCCGAATAAACCATCTATTGCAAATAATCCCGTCTTGTAAATTTCAGCAGCGGAAAATGCGCCTGTTCCGTGTCCGCCAATAGCGACATGCGGTAGTGAAAACATACCTGTAGAACCTGATACGGTGCTAATTGTACCGTTGTTGAATTTCTGCAACAATTCGAGTATGTTATTCCAATCGAATCTACCATCCTCGACAACCAGGGAAATGAAACCATGACGGCTTAATCCCTCTTGTAACCATAGATATTGTTCAATTGATTCTCCATTATCAGGGCAAAATACAACTATCGCAAAAGGTCCGTTTTGTGCCATATTTGCATTCTCACCGTCTTCAACAGAAGGATATGTCAGGCGGTATTCAATAGCCTCCGAATACTCTTCAATATAGCCAACAAAACCTGTATTTTGTCTCTGTGGAGGGAAGGTTTCAGCATTGACAAATGGAATGAAAAGCAAAGCCACGACAAATACCAATTTCTTCATGCGAGTGCAACCTCCACAGAAACTAATCTTGTCATCAACAAAGAGAGTGACGGTAATTTATCAGCAAATTCAGGTGCCCACAAAACTGCCCATGAATGGAGATGTTGCGCACACAAGAGCCATCTTCCATCTATGACTTTCACTAGATGATTTATCCTTGAATCGTAATCGCCCTCCATAGGTGAATATGTTGGAATTATATCACCTTCTCCTTTATCAAAATCGATAACTAAATCCGGTTCGCCATAGTTAAGTTTCCACGGACCATCTTTATCCAAAAGTCGCTTTCCGCCTATTTGTCTTATCGAACCGCCCAAATCTGACCATGCTGCAGCTGTAGAGCGAGCAGTACCGCCGCCGCCAACTATTCCCAGAATACCATTAGAAGGGAATCCGAAAGCATCCGCTACCATAGCAACTCCCAAACCATCTGTGGATGCTGCTGACCAGGAGATTCCATCCCAGCGCATTGTATTGACAGACCTTATTTCCATACAATTATCTTGGGAACGTACCGCAGCCGCAGATAATTGATGTTTTAGCGGAGAGGTCAAAGAAAGCCAAACCTCATCATCGTAGGCATGATTTTTCTCAGTGACTGCAACTTTCAATGATGCATTTGGTAATCTCTCATCAGGCTCGGTAATGGAAAGACTAGCATTCACGGCTCTTTCTAGAAGGGTATTGGCTCTGAATTTACCTAGCGGTGAGCCCACATAATCCCAATCAGGCGGAGAGGGAAGATCTCCCGCATAGCCCCAAGCGAGAGCATTTTCAACACCGTTGGTTGGAATGACCGCAACTCCCTTCAAATTTGGAAGTTTCAAACCTTCGATCCTTGATAGATGAGCATGCACGATAGAACACAAAACTGGGGACAGTGAGTGACTAATCGGGTCACCTGCGACACCGTGCCTGACCGTTCCCATGTTTTGTAGGACTGTGTGGAAGTACTTGAATAACCCTACAGGAATATTTAGAAGCAATTCGGGCAAATAGTCAAAAACAAGGATACGGTGCCATATTTATGTCCGCACTAGAACGAGGTTCATTCTTGTGGTTCATGATGGCCATAACTCAGATATGGCTGTCACTGAAACTAATGGAGGAAGTCAATGAAGCGATTACGATGCTATTCGGAACCGGCGCAGCAGCCTGCTTCATCCTCGCATTGGTAGTTTTCAGGCAAGAGCAAAGAGATTTGCTTCTTAATCCAATGAAAAATTTCACAAAAGAAGTTCATGAAGAACAAATCAAAAAACAAGGCAAGGGTCTTTGGGCTGGAGTTATTATTTGGGTTGTAACACTATTCATAGGAACCGTATTCATTTGAGTGGTATTAATGATTGATGATGACGGTTCTGCCGATCTATTCAATGGTTTTTGGCCCTTCATGAAACGCGTTTTAATGTTGTTTTTGCCTTTGTGGGTGTTCCTGATCGCAATAAGTGCTAAACTGCCTCTAATCGTTTCAGCAATATTAGCAGGGCTATCGGTATCCCTGATAGCATATTTAGAGAAAAAGAAGATGATACAGAATAATAACACCATTGAGAAAAACAATAGTGTCATTAAGTAAAGCATAGTAGGAGACATGATACGAGATGAGCGTTTTTAATTGGATGGCGGACTTACTAGGTTTTGAAGCTCCATCAGTTATTGAATTGCTATTCGTTGCTTGTGCCGTATTGGGAGCATTCTTTTTCATCATCATGATGGCTCTAATGTTGATTGGTGACATATTTGGAGGCGTAGTAGACTCAGCCTTTGATACTGACATAAGCATGGATAGCAGTCTAGCCTTCGAACTGTTCAGTCTTCAAGGAATTGCTGCTGGAGTCATGATGTTTGGCCTAATGGGATTATTCGTTAATTCTGCAACAGGCATCGAACTACTCGCAGTTGTTGCTGGCGGCGGAGCCGCAGGAGGCTCTCTTTACATGGTGAGATATATGATGGCAGGAATAAACAACTTACAGGCCGACGGCACTATGAATCCGAGTGAAGCAATTGGACAAAGAGGACAAGTTTACTCAAGAATTAAACCTGGTGAAAATGGTGAAGTTCAAGTGACTGTTGGCAACACTCTTAGAACACTACTTGCAAGGTCTAAGGATGAAGACCTCCTAATCAGAAGCGGTGAATTCATCACCGTAGTAGACATTATCGGGACGACTTTAGTAGTCGAACCATTGAACAAAAAACAACAAACAGAAGAAGAGTAAGGTGAATAAAAATGGAAACAGCAACAGCACTATTTTGGCTATTATTTGGAACAGTTTTGATCTTTGCATTTGGTATCGTACTTTTAGTTACTAGATACAAAAGATGTGCATCTGACGAAATTTTGGTAGTATACGGTCGTGTTGGAGGCGGACGTGCATCTAAGTGTATCCATGGTGGTGCAACGCTTGTATGGCCTCTAATTCAAGATTACAAAAAGATGAAACTAACACCTATGACAATTAACATCCCATTGAGAAATGCGTTGTCTATGCAGAACATCAGAATCAACGTTCCATCAACATTCACAGTGGGTATTAGCACTGACCCAATAATCATGAACAATGCTGCAGAAAGGCTTCTACATCTTGAACCAATGGAAATTGAGGCTATGGCATCTGAGATTATTTTTGGTCAACTACGTTTGACAGTTGCGTCCTTAACTATTGAACAAATTAACCAAGACCGTGACCAATTCCTAGAGTCCATCAGAGACAATGTAGGTTCTGAACTAAACAAGATTGGATTGAATCTAATCAACGTTAACATCACTGACATTACTGATGAGTCCGAATATATCGAGAGCATCGGTAAGAAGGCAGCTGCAACTGCGGTAAACGCTGCTAAGGCAGATGTCGCTATCGCTGACAGAGATGGTGCAATCGGTGCTGCACAAGCAAACCGTGACAAAGACATTCAGGTTGCTGAAAACGCTGCTGAGGCTGAAAAGGGTATGAAGAGAGCAAACTCTGACCAACGTATCTATGTTCAGCAACAAGAAGCATTAGCGATTGAAGGTGAAAACGAATCAAAGGCTAGCATTGCTGATTACAACGCTTACCTAGCAGAAAAGGAAGCAGAGGCAATGCGTCGTGCCGAAGTTGCTAGAAGAACTGCTGAAATGGAAGTTCAGAAAGCACAATACAGTCTAGAACAAGAGAGATTGAAAGCTGAAGAAATCGTTCGTGAAGAAATCGCAAAGACACAAATCGAAATCGCTGCAGAAGCAGAAGCGGAAAGACAGCGCCGTGTCGCATCTGGTGAAGCAGATGCTGTATTAGCAAAATACAAGGCAGAAGCGGAAGGTATCCAAGCAGTTCTAGAAGCAAAGGCAACTGGTTATGCAAACTTGGTTGCTAGCGCTGGCGGAGATGCAAAGGC
>CEOJ01098542.1_pt1 | contig 10087 bp, 6 predicted proteins | sample 530281 | NCBI WGS metagenome assembly CEOJ01 (sample SAMEA2619879, study PRJEB7988) | marine metagenome | isolation source: saline water (ENVO:00002010), including | reverse complement strand
CGTCGTCGGCGTCATCCTCGTCGACGGCGTCGCGTCGCGATGTGATGACGCGCGCGCACTTTTTCGACCGACTGATTCTGATTCTGTCCCGCACTCTGCGTCGTCGTCGTCGTCGATGGCGTCGCGTCGCGCGACGCGGGCGCTGTTGGGAATGACGCGAGAGGAGATGCGCGCGCTCGTCGTCGATGAACTCGGCGCGCCGGCGTACAGGGCGACGCAAATTCGGGATTCATTGTATGGGAAGCGTCGAGACGCGCAAGTGGCGTCGATGACGCTCGTTCCGGCCGCGCTTCGCGATGCGATGGAGGCGTCCGGGGTGGTGACGGGGAGATTAGACGTCGTTCGTCGTGATTTAGCGCGAGACGGCACGGGGAAGCTCGCGATGCGCGTGGGAGAGAACGAGGTCGTTGAGACGGTGGGCATTCCAGACGCGAGCTGTTTCGCAGCGTCGGCGGCGAATGACGAGGAGCACGGCGAGGAGTCGTTCAGGGCGATCAGAGGATGGGATAAGAATCGTTTATCGGCGTGCGTGAGCAGTCAGGTGGGATGCGCGATGAAGTGTGCGTTTTGCGCGACGGGGAGAATGGGATTTAAGCGCAACTTGTCGGCGAGCGAAATCGTGGCGCAAGTGTTGGAACTCGAGCAGACGTACGCGAAGCGCGTGTCGCAGGTGGTCTTCATGGGCATGGGTGAGCCCATGTTGAATTTAAAACAAGTCGTGCGAGCGATTCGGTGCCTGAACGAGGACGTGGGCATCGGTGGACGACACATCACCGTATCGACGGTCGGCATTCCGGGCTCGCTCAGGAAACTCGCCAAGGAGAAGATGCAGATAACGCTCGCCGTGAGTTTGCACGCTCCAGATCAAGAGACGCGCGAGCGAATCGTGCCGTCGGCGAAATACTATCCCATCGATGATTTACTCGAGGATTCGAGGGCGTACTTTAAGGAGACCGGTCGACGCGTCACGTTCGAGTACACGCTCCTCTCCGGAGTGAACGATTCGCCGAGTCACGCCGTTCGATTGTCTCGTCTACTCAAACGTAAGTTTGGCGTCGGATCGACGCACGTCAACGTGATTCCATGGAATAACATCGACGGCATGGATTTCGAACGTCCGTCTGGAAACCGAGTGCACCGGTTTTGCTCCGCGTTGGAGGGCGTCACGCACACGATTAGAAGGACTCGAGGACTTGAAGCGTCGGCGGCGTGTGGGCAATTAGCGGGCGATTTCGAGCGTCGAACGCTTCGTACGACTGCTTAGAACCTATAATCTAGTCTAGCTCTACATTAATATAGATTTTGTCTCTAGGAAGAGGTGGCATCTGGTGAAGACGCGACGTAATCGCCTCGTTCAGAGCGACGCGCCATGATTTCGTCGTGCACGCCGTAATCTTCGTCGACGATGCGGCGAAGTTGTGAACTCGTCACGATCGTGACGACGGTCTTCGTGAGCGCCCTGACGCTCACCCTCCGCCTACCTCGAAGCCACGTGTTCTTGACGCGAACGAGCGTGGACACTAGGCTCACCAGTTTCACAAACTTGACTCGACACTCCGAGGTCTCATTCTCGTCGTAATCCAAATTGTCGTGTACGACGACGCCGGGCGGAATGTAAAGCCCACGATCTCCCACGTATTCGTCGACGTAGTGCTTTTGCACGCGAGACTCGCTGCCGTCTTCCTCTTGGACGAACTCTTCGCACACCCCCGACTTGATTACGAAGAGTTCCTGGGCGCGGTCACCCTTCTTACAAATGAGCTCGCCCTTTTCGTATACGCGCTCCTCAAACGTGCCTCGACGTTGCTTTCCAATGTATCTCGTGAGACGGAACCGTCCTAAATCGTCTTGATGCACCGAGTGACCGTCTTGAAACCAAGGGTGTAACAACGCCTCCTCGGCCGTCAGACGCTTGGCGGGATCGATCATGAGCAGACGATCGATGAGGTCCAGCGCCTCGTCTGAAACGTCCACCGAAATCGGTTCGATGCTTCGAAGACTAATCTTCGTGAACAAGAGCTGTTCGTCCTTCTCGTCGTCCACGTAAAACGGTAGTTCACCGCTCAAGAGAAGGTACATGATGACGCCCGCGGACCATAAATCGACGGCGGCGTTGTACTGCGCGCTCTGTAAAATCTCCGGCGCGACGTACGAAGACGTTCCGCAGTTACATCGACACTTGTTTCGACCGTTTCGCACACCCTGCGCCAATCCGAAATCGATCAAACGCAACGAAAGCAAGTCATCCTTCTTCGCGAAAGACATGTTCTCCAGTTTCACGTCTCTGTGCACGATGTGCTTCTCGTGACACGCGCGTAGAGCTCGTAAGATTTGTCCCATCAACACGTTTGCCTCGTCCTCCTCGTACTCGCCCCTCGCGAGCAACGTCTCCAAGAGTTCCTCACCCTCCAACAACTCCATCACCACGAACGCGTTCGGATGATCGTGATAAAAATCGTACACGCTCACGACGTTCTCGTGTTCCACCGCGTGCGCGAGTTCGTATTCCACGCGCGCCTCTCGCAGTCGCATGCTTCGTTTCGGTTGTTTCGCCACGTTATTCGAGCTCAACGACGCGTCGTCTCGCTCGCTCCCATCGCTCACAGATTCGCACTCCGACGCGCGTGAACTCCTTTCATCGATATCTCTCCATCCCTGCACGCTCTCGCTCTCCTCGTCGTCGCTCTCGTCTTCTTCTTCGCTCGTCGCGCGCTCGTCGTCGCTCTCCTCATCCTCCTCTCGGATGCGAATCATCTTCACCGCGCGCACGACCCCGTCCTTCTTGCGAGTCGCTCTGTACACCAGACTGAACCCACCGCGCGATACCTCCTCCATGGCGTCGTACGCGTCTCGAAACCCGTCGACGCCGTCGCCAGACGTCGTCACCGTCGGCGGCGTCGGAAGACGGTGGTGGTCCCTCTTCGTCTCCGAGACGCCGTCGGGCGCCTCTCTCGCGCTGTCATCCGCGACGCGCGCGGGCGGTCGAGACGACGTCGACGCGGACGTCGATTTCGACGACGCGCATCCCATTCGTCGAGCTCTGACGCGCGCGAATGCGTGGACGAATGAATGCGTGGATGGGTGCACGAATCATTGGACCGATTTCGGATCGATCGAGCGCGACAGTGTGCGACGCGCGTCGTCGGTCGCGCGCGCCGTCGTCGTCGTCGACGCGTCCGTCGGTCGAGCGAGACGTCGTCGCGTCGTCTTTACTCGCGCGCGCGCGTCGACGACGACGGAGGTCGACGAAGATGAAGACGCCACGAAGACGATGGATGTCAATGTCAATCGCGATCTTCTCGACGGTCGTCGCCGCGCTGGCGATGACGACGTCCGCGCGCGGCGTCGCGATGGAGGAGGAGGAACGTCTGATCGGTTGGAAAGGCGAGGTGGCGCGCGAGCCTCGAGCGGGAGCGGGAGCGGTTCGCGAAGAGACGGCGCCGAGGGTGACGACGCTGAGTTGGACGCCGAGAGTGTTTCTGTACGAAAACTTTCTGAGCGACGAGGAGTGCGAACACATGATCGCGTTGGGAGAGAAGAAGTTGGAGCGTTCGACCGTGGTCGGAAACACCCCGGATGGACTCTTTTCGGACGTGCGATCGTCGTACGGAACCTTTGTCACGAGGCGGTTGACGAAGACGTTGTCGGAGGTTGAGGATCGAGTGGCGGAGTTTAGCGGCGTACCGTGGGAACATCAGGAGCAATTGCAGTTGTTGCGGTACGAGAACGGGCAGGAGTATAAGGCGCATCACGATGGATTGAGTTCGGGGGAGAACGGTGGGAATCGTATCGCCACCGTGTTGATGTTTCTGAGCGAACCCGAGGAGGGCGGGGAGACGGCGTTTCCGGACGCGGAGCCGTTGCCCGAGACAAAGGCGGATTTCTTGGCGAAGAAGGATACGTTCAGCGCGTGCGGATGGAACGATGGAGACGGGTTCAGCGTGAAACCGAAGAAAGGGTCCGCCGTGCTGTTCTTTTCCTTTCACATCAATCGCACGTCGGACACGTTGGCGGGACACGCGTCGTGTCCCACGCTCAGAGGCACCAAGTATACGGCGACCAAGTGGATCCACGAGAGTCCATTCTCCACCGGCACGTACGTCACGCCGACGTGTGAGGATGTAAACACAGAGTGCGCCGGATGGGCGAGTGTCGGCGAGTGCGAGAAAAACCCTGGATTCATGATGGGCGTAGAGAGCGTCGGCTCGTGTTCAAAGAGTTGTTGCGCGCGCATGGATCGGTCGACGTTGACGGAGATTCAAAAGACCTTTTGCGTTCCGTGCGATGGTTGAATTATTAATATTGATTAGCGCATTGTTACAAATAGTGACCACGGTAGAATTAAAGCACTCTCAGCGCTTCGTAGTGACCGGCGCCGTGAAAGAGCACGGCTAAATCCTCCTCGTCTCCGTCGTACTCGTCGCCGTATCGCCCGATGTTGCGCGCGCCCTCCTCCGACTCCATGTACACGCTGATCGGACTCGTCAACACGTGCGTGAGCATTAAAATCTCCGGTTCACCCCCCCACGTGGACGGCATCTTCATCCGACGACAGTACTGCTCGAAATCACCCTCGATGAACCACTCAGTCTCTTCCCGTCGCTCGTTGAGTTCCTCCACCGCCGCCGACCGCAACGCGTCCGCCTCCCTGATCTCTTCCGACTCGCTCGTTCGCTCGCCTCGATCTCGCAGCGAGCGCGCGACGGCGACGGAACGGAACAAACACCGTCCATCGCCGGCGACCGCGTGAACCTCGTACGACGACGATTCCGGCGACGATTCCGCATCCGACGCCGCATCCGACGCGGCGCATCGATACCCGACAGTTGACGCGATCGACGGCGCGCAGCGTCGCGAGGAGGGTACGATGGACGCGCGCGCGCGGTGAAACGTCGACGCGGATACCGCGGCGCCGGTCGTCGTCCGCGCAGTCGCGCTCGCGAGAGAAAGCGCGAGGGTCACGGCTCGAAGCATGCCGTCGACGCCGCGCTCTGACGATGAATCGATGATGAATGAATGAAGACGATGGGACGACTCGACTCGACTCGGTTCTCGGTTCTCGGTTCTCCGTTACATTGAATCGAAAAGTCGTTCGTCGCGTCACGTGCCCTTCGTGCGCTTCGACGCCGAAGATTTTTTAAACTTTTTATCCTTTTTCTCCTTCTTCTTCTTCTTGTCGGCGTCCGGCGTCTCCTCCGCCTTGTTCGATTTGGGCTCGAACGCGTGCTTGTCCTTTGATCCCGCCTTGCGCTTGACGGAGAGTAATTTGTTGGAACGACCAGAGGCGCCGTGAAGCGCGCTCGCCCACTCATCCTCCGTGCCGACGACGGCGAAACGTTCCAAATCGGTATCCTGCGCGCGGATGCGCAAACGCGCTCGGTCAGTACCGCGAGAGATGAAAGAGCAAAAAAATAATCGCGCGCGCGTCGTCGTCCGACGTCTTCGGCTCGGTAAGAACGCAGCGATATGTTTCTCAACATAGGGATGTTCTGCTACCTGGTTGATATTCGATTCGTCATCGCCGAAGACGTCGACACCCATCGTCGCGGGTCGATGTCGAATCACGCACCTCGAGGAGTTCTCTTCTCTTCGCCTCCATCTCCGCGTTCACGGCGGCGGCGCTGCAAAGATGAAAAAGAGGACATTCGGTCAGTCGGTCGGTTGAGAAGTCGTCGCCGCGAAGACTCGCGGTGCGTACGCCGCGCCCCGAAGAGTGATGGATCAGGCCTGTTGAGCTTAGTTACCAACACGGAACCCTCTGACTTATAACCCCGCCTAAACGGTGGCGCCAGAGGGCGAAAAAATTCTGGAACTATGTTGTCGTCTATCACTTCCATCCTCTTCGAAACCGTCGCGGGGGACGTGCGAGGAGCGAAAACGCGAAAAACGTACCCTTTATCTAATTCTTCGTCTAAACCAACGGCGTGCGGTTTCAACTCGGGCATGCTCATCGACGGCAGCGCGGCCGCGATTTCAGTCTCTCGAGCCAAAAGAAGCGAACCGTGGATGCGGCGAATCGATTTGTTGAACAACGCCATGATTTGTTGTCCCGGCAATTCCAAACTCTTCATCGCGTCGTCGATGGTCTTGAGCTGTAAACCAAGAATGAGCAAAATGACGGCTTGCGTGTACGACAGTGTCACGGGGATGCGCTTGGCGAAGTACGCGCGCGCGAGCGGCGGCACCAAGTCACCGATCAAGTGATGATCGACCAGAGCGTTGGAATATTTCTGAATTCTCCGTAAATCGTGCGGACTCAAAATTTCGTTATCTGCCTTTAAGACCGAGTCGCGACCGGCACCTCCCTTCTCGTCCCAGCTCAACTTCGGGGTCATGAGGGACAAGCACAGCGCGGGAGCCAAATCTCTGAACGCCGATCCCATGAGTGACGTGAATCGCACGCGGAAGTCCTCGTAGAACGAGTTCACCCACTCGCCGTCCGGACTCTCGTCCAATCCCACCGGGAAGCACGGTCGCAACATGATGCACGTGTGCTCGCCCGTCGTCTCGCTCGCCGTCTGCCTGAGATACACCGGTTTGTATCCACCCTTACTCCAGTAACTGTACAATTCGGGCGTGAGTCCGAAGGAAGTGCCGATCCAGTTGACATTTTCTGGCTTTCGCTCGGAGAGGTTTGTCAGCAGCGGCGGCAAGTCTTCGCGCGGCTTTAACGTCTCCTCTGTCAATTTTCCAGTCTCTTGCCAATGCTTCGTGTTCGTCTTCACGTCGATATCTTCAGCGTCTTCGCGCAAATCTGTGAGTTTACCTTCGTAGTAATCGTGGATGAGCTGAATGGCTCGAGATCCGTATCCTTGACGCGGTAAATCCGGATGCACGGCGATGCGAACGATGCGCACGCCAGTGAAGGATGGAAATCCTTCATCCTGGAATTGCGACGCCATCGTCCACGGAATGAGATCGCCCTGCGGCGATAACCCAGCCGCAAGCGTCGCGCGCGCACTCTTCTGCGAGATGGCACCCTCTAAAGCAACCTGAATGACGCAGAGAATTTCCGGCAACACGTTTTGAGTCTCATCCACGGGAGCTAGGAGGACGAAGAGTCGATGCGCCGGAGCGTCGGACATGAGCTGCAAGTCATTCGGCGTGTTGCGGTAGTGGCTAGAGACGTAAAGAGCCATCATCTTCTTGAGAAACTGCTCGCTCGCGGAGTGGGCGCTAAACAAAGTATCGCGAGACACTTCGTACAGCTCGCACGCGCTCGGAGGAGGCAACGCCGTGATGAGCGGAGTGAGCGCGTCCGCGGCGTCCAAGCAAAGCAAATCGTTCAACCATTTTTCGATGCGATCACCCGGAGAGTAACGCACGGGTTCGGCGAGCGCGACTTCTCTGAGTAACCTCGATCCTCCGGTCGCGAGCTTTCCATCCTTGTTGGTCTGTTGTGTCGTCGCCGCTTCACGTCGTAAATTACTGATGAGTTTGATGCTGAGCGCGCGACCGGTACCTTCGTAACCATTGATGGTGGAGCACAGAAACACGAGGTACGGTCCGAGTAAAGACTTCACAGTCGGTAACGGAATGGCTGCCGCCTCGTCTATCACCAACAACTCAGCCTGCGTGGCCCGTTCGGCGTGCTGAGGTAAAATGTATTGAATCGTCTGTCGGTGACGTCTGGTGACGTTGATACGAACAATGCACTTCCCAAAGGCTGGGTTCGTGGATTCCACCAAGTCGTAGTCCAAGTGTTCTTTGTATCCGAGCGAATCAAATCCCTTGAGGATGAAATCGAAGAAGGTCTTCAAGTTTTCAGGACTGGGCGACGTGACAAAAATGTTGGCATAGCCCATTTCCACCGCGCCCGCGACGGCGATGCCCATCGCGGCAGACTTACCTCGACCGCGCGCGGCGGTGAGCGCAACCGTCGATCGAAGCGTCTTCTCACTCGCAGCGTCGAGGAACGTGACGACCGCTTTCGCCTGATCCATTGTCTTGCAGCAACCCACGAGCGGACCCGCCGGCTCGACCTCCGCCATGCTCTCCTTCAAGTCTGTCAATTCTGAAGCCTCCCCATCCTCTCTTTCTTCCATCGGCTCGATGCCTCTGATGTGTGAACTGATTGGCAAAATATTCAACTCATCGTCCATCATGATGCATGTCGGACACGCTCCTAAACTGAGCGTGAACCTCTCGTTAAATCTAGCGACGACGTCTTGATGACCTTCGGTGCGAAATCTCGAGTGCACGTCCATCGTCATATTGTACAACTGTGTCAAGCTTTGCATGTTGGACAAAAGCAAGACAATTAACCCCCCGCCCTCGACGGTCTCAATCGTTCGCGCGAGCAAGTTGGGCGTCAACGCCTCGAAATCTTGCAGCACCGCCATTCCGTACGTGTTACCCAAAATTTTCTGCGTCTCCGCGTAGTAACAGTACCGAATATTCGTCGACGCCACGAACAGCGAAAACGGATCCTCGTTCTCCGCGTCCATCAATCCACTGTTCTGCATCTTTTTAATCTGTTTCGCTCGTTTCTTCTTGTGCGACGACAGATACAGATCCTTCTTATAACACCACAACACGTTCGGCCTCGACTTGACCACCGCCTTGCTCAGCATGTAGTGCAAGTTGACGATCTGATCCCTCCCTCGATCGCCCACGAGCACGAACATCGTGCGCTCGTTCTTCTTCACTCCATTCTCCACGAGCGTACGAATCCGCGCGTCCACCTTTTTCCGCATCGCGCGCGTCGTCTCCTCGCCTCTTCCGCCGCCGACGCACCACCGGTCGACGTCTCTCGCGCCGCTCTCGCGCGCGCGTTCGCTCGCTCGACGAGTCCACCGCGACGATCGCGATCGCGCGCACCCGTCTCACGCGTCTCGACTCTCTCCTCCTCGACCTCGCGTCGACGTGTGCCGCGCGTCATTCATTCATTCATCCATCCAATCGGCACGGCGGCGGCGCTTTTTCACTTTTTGGGGACGACTCGTCGTCGTCACGCGCCGACGCACCGACCGGAATCGGTCACCGCGACCGGAGTCGACGCGACGCGCGTCCTCCTCCTCCTCCTCATGGGCAAGGCGAGCAAAGATAAGCGCGACATCTATTACCGCAAGGCGAAAGAGGAGGGATGGCGCGCGAGGTCCGCCTTCAAGTTGATGCACATTGACGAGTCGTTCGATATATTTCGAGACGTGCGCGACGTCGTGGATCTGTGCGCCGCCCCGGGGTCGTGGTCGCAGGTGTTGAGTCGAAAATTGTACCTTCCAGCGCTCGCCGCGGGCGTTCGAGAGGAAGATTTACCGAAGATTGTCGCCATCGATTTACAGCCAATGGCGCCCATCGAAGGCGTGACGACGATTCAGGGCGACGTCACGTCGATGGACAAGGTGAGAGAGGTGTTGTCGCACTTTGACGGGAAACGGGTGGATTTAATCGTCGGTGATGGTGCGCCGGATGTCACCGGTCTGCACGATTTGGATGAATTCATGCAGGCGCAGTTGATACTCGCGGGGTTGACGGTGGCGACGCACGCGTTGAAACCGGGCGGGACGTTTATCGCGAAAATCTTTAGAGGGAAAGACGTGAGTCTGTTGTACTCGCAGTTGAAGATTTTCTTCCCGGAGGTGACGTGCGCGAAACCGAAGAGCAGTAGAAATTCTAGCATAGGTGCGTGCGAGAGAGACGATCGATTCGAAGGAGAGACGCGCGCCGCCGCCGCCGCGCCGCCGCCGACTGACCCGCGCCTTCGCCGCGTTCGTCGACGCGCAGAGGCGTTCATCGTGTGTCGGGGGTACGCCCCTCCCGACGGATTCCAACCCAGTCACCTGACGCGAGTCTTAGAAGAGCGCGCCACCGCGCACGGCGCCGGAGACGACGGCGCCGCGATCGGTACCGCGTCGTGGCCCGACGACGTCCTCGTTCCGTTTCTCGCGTGCGGCTCGCTCGGGGGATACGACGCCGATCAGAGTTACGCCCTGGACGACACCAAAGCGCGTCTGGACCCGGTGCAACCACCGACGACGCCCGCGTATAAGACAGCCATCGAACTCTTGAAGAAGAAATAGACACACAGACGTCGCCGTCCCGCGCCGCGTCTCGGCGCCGCGCGCGCCGCGCGCGTCACTCGCCG
>CEOJ01009981.1_pt1 | contig 10104 bp, 8 predicted proteins | sample 530281 | NCBI WGS metagenome assembly CEOJ01 (sample SAMEA2619879, study PRJEB7988) | marine metagenome | isolation source: saline water (ENVO:00002010), including | reverse complement strand
GTTGTTCAGTGCTCGATTGATAATTCGTACCTGACTCTCTTTCTTTTGCGCAGCGCGGTCGATTTGAAGTCGCTGCACAGCGAGTTTTTGCTTTGTTTGCTCAACCTCATCCTGTTCGCGCTTGAACTGATTAACCAGACCGATCAATCCTTCTGCCTCGGTGAGGAATCGTTTGACGGCTCCAGCATCGGCACGAAGTTTGAGGGCTCGTTCTTGTGCTTTGGCACATTCGTCTCGCACGGAAGGCAAAAAGAACGACTCAACCACGTTGTTTTCGAGGAACGGCTCGGATTCAGGATCGGGGTCTTGTGCAGCGAAATGACCCAAGTGTCGCACAGGGCGCACATTGGTCTTTGATTTTAGACGACCAAGGGCGTTGTCCACTGCAAGGTTGGTTTGGCTCGCAATAAGAACCCGTTGATTTTCGTGTGTCAGTTGGTTGGTCAACTCGGCAATGACCGTCGTCTTTCCGGTTCCGGGTGGGCCTTGAATGAGGTACACTTCAGGAGCGGCAAGGGCGGACCGCACGGCAAATTCTTGTTGTTCGTTGAGCTGATCAACAAGAGGATGTTTGAGGGCGGGCGGTTCACTGGGACCGGGCTTGGCTTTGGTGATATCGAAAATCCAGTGATGGAGGTTGCACGGGGCTTGCATGTTCTGCAAACGCTCAAGGCCATCTTTTTCGCGCTTGAGACTTCCTGCCCGCTTTTGTGGGTCGTTCACCAGCAATTGACCGACCAGAGAGGTTGGTTCCGGAATGAATGCATCGTCCAATCGAACGTGAAGGATAACTTCCTTTTTTGCCTGACCTGGCTGAACCTTCACGCGTTTTGCTTGACCCAACTCAATCTTTCCAGCGTCGTTTTGAATTTCTTCAGCAAGTGTCTCATTGTTTGGCTTGCTTTTGATGAATACGGTACTTTCACGCTTGTAGTCCATGGGCATCCGCTTGAGCAGCCCGAGAAAACGACCTTCCGATCGCACGTAGAGACGGAGAATTGGATTCTCGCTGTCAACAAATTCTGCCCTGGTGATTTCGCCTTCCCACTTGTTTTCACTGTGGCTCGCTTCCATCCATTCCAGGAATTGTTTCCATTCGAGCAGTTCTTCTTCCATTTCCGAGACCTTCGATGACAATCCGTGGAACGAATTGACCAGCCCTAGAGGGGCGATTTCTTGTCGAGTTCCGTTGAAGGCTGCTCGAACCGACATCGGGCAGGTGAGAATCAAATCCGTAGGTTCAATTTGTGGTGCTGGAACTTTACGAAAGGCAGAGGCGATACACGATTGGCCTTCGTTGAGGTCTTTGAAATTCAACAGGGCAGCGGGCAACTCACCACCGGGTCCAGCTAGGTGCATGGCTTCAGCGTCCACAGGGTGTGGAAACACCAGAAACTGGACGGTGTCATTGAAATTAACAGACTTGCGTACAATCTTGCGACAGGATGAGTTTGAAATCCAGCGCTTAAGAATGTCCAAACTGTATTGTTCCCATCGGTCCCGAGTCATACCATCGACGCGACGGTAATCATAGGGGGGTTGATGATCTGGGAACAGCAACTCAAAGTTGTTGGCAACCCATTGTGTGAGGCCCGAAGACGCACGGAAGTTGTCTCCTGCCTCACGACCCAAGAAATTTGACGTATGGTGAATCGTCAACGAGTCGTTGGACGTCATGGTCTTGGCCATCTGCTCACCGTTCCGCTTGCCAAAAGACGCTGTTCCAACATTCAAGTTCTTCGGCATCATTTCATCGCCTCCTGAACCATCTTTTGCGTTCGAGATTGGAGATGATCGAGACTCACGCCAGCCTTTTTTGGGTCCTTGGGGGCTTTAGGGCCGCCAAAGCTTGCAAGGAACCCTTTAGGGTGGACAAACCAATCCTTGCCGAGCTCCTCCTTCATGGAATTCAGGTTCATCCCCTTTTTCTGGGCCTTTCGAGACAGCATGATACAGAGGCCATGCTCGCTTTCTCGAACCACAGCATGGGCACCTTGGGAAAAGATGTCTTTGGCTCGGACATGGTGTTCAGGTTTCACAAGAGCAACACCGTTTTTGATTACAATTTCAGTGGCATTGCTTCGCTGTTGATGACGACGAAGAGCGAATCGTTGTTTTCCTTGCAACAATTCAATGGCTCGGTCGACGATGTCTCGGTCGCTGAGTCCGGTCGCTCGCCAAACTTCAATCAGGTTGGCCAACACGACTCGATCATTGCAATGTTTCGCTTGGTCGGTCAAGTTGAGTTGATCCGCCCAGGGCTTCAATTCCATGTAGAATTCGGGATGGCTCTCCTTGATTTGCGAAACCAAGAATCCGAACGCACTACCTGAATTGAGTCCTTTGACGGCCCGAGGGCCGTTCATCAGATCAACGGCGATGACGTCCTCTTCAGTGATTTCAGCATCGGCGCGAACAAAAACAACGGCTGCACTGGGCCGTAGAGTGTGAAGGAGTGCAGCACTGAAGGCTGCATCAGCGTCAACGACCATGTGCGTCGCAATGGCAAGTGGGTCTTCTTTCTTCAACCAGGCTTTGACGATGTTGACCTCGGCTTGGTGAGATGAGTCGTTTTTCTTGGTGCTCATAGGTCGTTTGAAACATGTTCTGGTACATAAGGGCTGAATGAGAAAAATGAGCAATTCTAGGCGATTCTTGATTCCAAAGCACAAAAAACACCCAGAATTGGGAAAAATTCGGGGTTATTCATTTTCCTTGCGCACGGTCTAATGCCAGCCTTCCCACAGGTGTGGATATGTACTCATGACTCCCGACGTTAACTACAGCACCGATTTTTTTGAGTTTGGTGAGGTGGCCTCGGACCGTGGAGATTGTCATCTTTTCCCTTATTTTGTAAGCCATGGTCTCAACGCTCAGGGGCTCTGATGAGGCGTTGATAACTTTGAACAATTCAGTCGTCTGTGGAGAGTTGCTGAATATTTTGGTTGCAGGACCCAACTGCTCAAACACGGGTAACTCGACCACAAGACGTTCGGGCTCATTGACCCATCCTGGATAGTATCGGTCAGGCAGGACATAGAAAACAGGAAGTGTATGCGTTGATGCAGCGAACGCAAGAGCCACCGGCATCAAGTTCGTACCTCCAGTGATGCCGACGTGCCACTCAATGCTGAAGTTGCTGAATTCTCTTTCAGCTTCGATCAACATCTCGTCAAAGGCTTCCATCATTTCTTGGATGGTTTCGGCACGCCAAGGTTCTGGACACGGTACCACCCGAATCTCTGGCGGCTCATCCGGAGCGTACAATTTGCGCCAAGATTCCTGAAGATGTCCACGCACGATTTCCACATTTTCCTCGAGGCTTGTGAAGGCATAAATGACGCTTGGCCGCCATTTTGCAATAGCTGGTTTCAAGACCTCAATACCACTTCCTAGCGGGGTTGCTAACAGGCGAATGACCGGTTTCCGTGGTTTCGCCATGGTATACTACTCGGGATGTTGGTCTTCAACCCATCGTCCACGGTGCCATTCTGGCAGGGTCTATTCTTCGGGGAAATTCCACGAGTTTGGAACAATGATGTTTTGCATCCCGTTCCACCTGAAAACAAATTTGTTGTTTTTCTGACCAAGCCAATCAAGCAGGGCTGCAAACTCTGGTTGAGCCTCCGATTCAAAATGTTCAAGTTTGATTTGTTTTTCAGAAGGCACAAATTTTCCTTTGGAATTGATATGAAGCCGTTTCCAAGCATGGCCGCTGAGTTCTTCCAACCAACAAACTTGTTGGTAACTCTTCAAAATTGATTCTCCGGCTTGGCGTTTGTAGATGCCCCCTGCAAGCGACAAGGGGACATCTCCGATTTTTTGGGTGACGATATTGATGAATTCTGCGAGCCATTTTAGAATTGCTTCTTCATCGACATCACTTGCTTCATTCGCAAACAAGACGTCATCTCCAGCAACAATCCAAGGAGAGAAATCCTTGATTTGACTAGATTTTAAACTCCTGTGGAGGGCAGACCACCAAGATGAATTGAAAATCGTGGATCTTCGCTGGCGTAGGATGAGGGCATTGTGGCGCAATTGCCTTACGTTTCTTTGCAATTCGACAGTCGGCATGGAAGTTAAATCAAGTTGGTGATTCAAGTCAATACTCTTGTCAACCATTTCATGATCAAGGCCTCGTGAGTCGTTTTTGAAATCATAAACGTGGTTTATGAACAGTGAGCCAACGGCATTCCCGTCAAATTTGAGGAGATGGCGAACCGTGGTTGTTTGCTTCCGAGTGACCATGTTCTGCCCGCTGAACAAAAAAGGGAGACTTTTGTTGCGAAGTATGGTGCTCTTTCCTACTGCATGGAGAAGGTAGTGGAAAAAACAAACAAAAATTCCAGAACTCAAAAGGTCATTAGGGGTGTTGTATTTTTTTTGTTGAGTTGTAGGATTGCAGAGACAGCATCGATTTTGCCGCCAATCTTTGGTAGGTGGCAACTCAAGCAGGGTACTCGGCTCAAATGTTTTATTTCCTACACTCATGGTATCAAAATAATGAATTTGAGGCAAGAGATGAGCAACTCGGGTTTCTCCCAATTCCTCCCTGAAAAATGAGGCATTAGGTTGATTTTTGTGTGCATTTGTCCATGTATCTGGGTCGATGTGATGCAGTTTGTATGTGTGCGCCACTATCGGAGAGTGAATGTATTCTGTTGCAGCATTGACGATGATTGAATTGAATGGGTTGGTGTGTTCTCTTTGAATCATGAAAGATTTTTTTACCACTTCTGCCAACCATTCCTGCTCTTCTTTATGGCTCTTTTTTGAGAGGTATGAAATTCGCCCACCCCCATCAATGATGATCGAACCAGGCCTTTTTTCGGCAAGGATATGTGATCGAATGGTTGCAGAGATGGAGTCGAGAAGCGAGGAAGCACCAATGAAAAACGGGTGTGCGTTGTTTTCGTCAATAATTGTGTTTTCAGGGCTGTTTACGTTTTGTTTGAGGTAGCCCCACTCCTTAATCCATGTTTGAATTTTTGCGAATTTGAAGGTGTGGAGATTGAAATTTCTCCCCTTCCGTATTGAAATTGTATTGATGTACAGTTCGGGCGGATTTTGTAGGTCATCAAATTCGAGCAGGCCGCCTTCGTTTCTTTTCGGCCAGTACTTCTTACGGTCATGATCTTGCGAATGAAGGACCGTGATGAAATCCTTTTCTTCCCGATGAAGTTCTTTCTCGTCGTATTCTTTTTCATGATAGAGAGAACCTGTCCTTATGGAATGCATAAAGTGGTGAAAAATGATTTGGTCAGGTATTGTTTGAGTGTCTTCGGACGTGTTGGTATTGAGGTCGTAATGAAGGAGCATGGTTGAAAGTGAGTGCCATTCTTTATCGGAATTAATTGGAAAAATTTTATCGAGAAATGAAAGAATTTTGAAACTGACTTGCGATCGTGGGTGTAGCGGCACATCGTGCGGACGTCGTCCATTGAGGACCATACAATAACCTGAAATCATCTCCAAGAATTTACGGTGTCGCTCTTCATTGTTTTGTTGGGCAATTAGTTCATGGCCGGGCCATTGAGAAATCAATTCAGTCATTGCGCCAAAGGGGGTTTCAAAAACGTCATCGTCCCAATTTGGCAATTCGTGCTTTCGCTTTGACATACGCCATGGATTGAGTGTTCCTTGGTTGCTTGAGCCTTGCATCGAATCCCTTCTTCTTGGTCAGTGCGTGGTTGACGCCGCTCTTAATTTCAAATCCTTACAAAGTGGATATTAACATATCCTCGCTTGGATGCATCAGCATGGCCGAGGCTCGAGACTTGCATCGCCGCATCATTTTGCTGTCAGGCGCCGTTTTTGGCTTGATGTATGTCAACGTCGGCGTGCAGCATTTCACCAACACCGCCTGGTTTGAGCCGATCGTTCCCGCAGTCCTGGGCGACCCAACCATCTGGGTGCTTATCACCGGCGTTATGGAAATCGCCATCGGCGTAGGCCTCATCTTACCGTGGACGCGACGATATGCAGCGCTCTCCAGCATGGTTTTCCTGGTGGGGATTTACTGGGCCAATCTGAATATGTGGGTTAACAACATCCCGCTCGACGGCAAGACCTACGCTGACCACTGGCACGTGCTCCGACTGGTCGCGCAACTCGGCATGATGGGCCTTTCTTACGCCATCTGGCGTTCAAGTCAAACGACGGAAACCCCGTGAAGTTTGATTCCTTATTAGGGCTCAAACGCTATCAATGGTGATGTCCGTCCAAGCCACGCCCTTTGGAAACATCACGTTCCCAGAGAAACTCAGCAAAAAACGCCGAGATGCCATTCTTCGAGCTCTTGCATGGTGTGAACAACTTGCCAAAGAATCGGGGGTGTGGACACCCCAACAATCCACGCACGGTGAGCGGTTGGTGCGAACCGTGAACGGCCACGAGCTTGCTGTGTTTCCAATGGTCGCTGCCAATCTTGACGCTGGATGCGCTGCAGGTGGCCGGTTTGAAGCCCGTCATTTGCCCGTTGAAGTCAACGGGATTCGCGTCTGCGTCGCTCCCCAAGAGGGCCCAAGCAGTGTGCTTCACACCGATTTTGTCGCCTGTTTTCTCTTGCTGTGCGGCAGCGAAGAGGTGCCAGAAAAAAGCCTCCCTCACACCCTCCAGCGAAGCCTCTTTCCTGAGAAATACTGGGGCCGGGGTCGTTCACGATTCAACCCTGTGCTTGACCAGCGCCGTCGTGATGTACAGGCTGCTTTTCTGACCAGCGTTCGCGTTCCTGAGGAAGCGGTTGAGCACGCGCTTGAGGTCCTCAATGAAGAGGATTGGGCCCTTCTTCGGGATTCCTTCCGATGGCCGTTTTACCCACAGGCGGCCCGTGCCATCGCCGAGCGCATTCTCGGGGAGCACGACCAGCGAGACGAGAACGACATCATTTGGGCCATCGCCCAGATTGGTGAAGGCGGAGAAGGCGTCGTTCTCGACATGATTCGTAACCTCGTGGCGACATCCAACAATCCTGACGTGATTCGGTGTGCGTTGAATCAGTACCCCTCAACCGACGCTGAAACGGCATGGAACGACCTCAATGAGTTGCTCGACCACCCCATTCAGACGTTGGGCTGGGCGATCCACGAGCGCTTGGCTCGCTTCGATGAATTGGAGGAACGCTTGATTGAGCGAAGCGATATCCTGCTCGAGGACGACCCTGGTACATGGTTGGAGCGTAAACTCGTCATTTGGCTTTCCCATCGTCAAAACATGGACGTGTGGGTGCGACGCATTCTCGATGAGTTGCCTCAACACGAATTGGGACACTTCCTTCAGCGAATTCGAACCTACGGGTCGTGGTTTGAGCGATGGGCAAAAGAAAAGTTGTCCTCGCCGTTGGAAGGCGTTCAAATCGGTATCGTCGAGGCCTCCAAGCGAAACATGGCGGTGAACCACGGTCAACTTTGGCTTCCGCTCATGAAGAACGGTTCGGGTGAAGTGAAACGTGTTGTCCTCTACGGGATGCGCGACATCCGCGATGAGGACGCTTACATGTTGGTGGACGAAGTGTGGCATTCTCCTTGGCGCTTTGTGCTGCGAGCAGCCTACATGCTCGTTCCGCACAACTTCCCAAACTACCCGAGAATGCGCGAGATGTTTGAGGCAGGACTCAATTCACCGCACGCCCGTATTCGAATAACCGCACAGAAGCGACTCGACGCTATGGACGAAGCGAGCGGCCAAGCGAACCGCTCGTAAACTCGGGAAACCGGGTGCTCAAACCATTTGGGCGTTGCCAAAGGTGTAGACTTGCATGCCGTTGTCCTGGTAGATTTTCGGCATTTGACCGTCCTTCGCAAAGCGGTACAGTGCAGCCACAGCGACCTGCTCGGCGGCGTTGGTCCAAGCGATAAGAAGGCCGATGCCGATAGCGCCGAAGAAAAGGCCAACGGGGCCAGCGACCACTGTGAGCCCCAGGGTCACCGCAAGGAGCGGAACAGCGATGAGGAAGCCGATGAGGCCAATGCCAAGACCTGAGGTGATGGTTTCGCCCCATGTGGAGTAGAAGGTCTTCTTGCTGGACTGGAGGGCGTCGCCGACGCTTTGACCTTCCAAAATCAGGTGCGGGATCATGAAGAAGGTCATGACCCACCAAGCGAGGCCACCAAGGAAGTGAATGATTGAGGCGAGCGCTCGCATAGCGTCGTTATCGCTGCTGCGTGCGGCTCCTTCGAGGGCTTTCAGCAAAAGACCGACGGTGCCGGCGATGATGCCCCAGACGATGATGATGGGCAGGCGCTTGAGGGCAGCGTTCACGCCATCGGCGAACTTGGGGTCGCCGCCGGTCAAACGGATGTTGGCGTTGGCGATGATGGCGCAATTCCAGAACACCACGATGATGCTGAGCACCATATAGGCAACGAAGGTGAAACCGAGGTAGGCGCCGGTGAAGGAGCCGTCTGGATTCACCGCCCATTCCATTTCGAGGAATTGCGGGATGCTCATGCCCACAAGGCACGCCAGGCTCATGACACCGGCGATGATCATGTAGACCATCAGTTCCGGGTCTTTCTTGACCACTGCCATGCTCAACTTACTCATTTCCCAGCCGCGTCCGATGGTTGCAAAGAAACCCATAGAAACGGCTCAAATTCGCCGCTTTAATTCAGTTTCCCCGAGATTCCCGCTGGCGAAGGGCTTCCACGGCCAACACACTGACGGCCACTTGAAGGTTGTAGGACGGGACAAAACCGTCCATCGGCAGACGAACCACCCCGTCCGCTGCCGCCAACACCTCCGGGCTCACGCCGTCCCGTTCAGCACCGACAACCAGCACCACATTACCCGTCAGGTCCTCGTCCCACGGCCCGTTGGTCCCGACATCTTCGGCGGCGATGATACGGAAGCCGTTGGCTGCTGCTGCTTCCAAGATAGCGGCCGTTGTGGTGTAAACCACGGGAATAAATCGGTCGGCTCGCATGCTCGCTCGACGAATCGTACGCCGTTCTTCGTGCGTTTTCGACACGTTGAGCAGAACGGCGTCAGCCCCCGAAACTTCAGCGGTTCTGATGGCAAATCCGAGGTTCGTGGAGTATTCCACACCGTCAAAGAGCCACACGCACCCGCCACCGGACATGACCGCCTCAAGCGTCTCGTGCTGGGCGCGACCGGTTAGGGCCAGGGCGACCTGCGCGCCGTCAGCCGACATGCGCCAAAGGTCGTTGGTCGAGCCTTCTTCGAGTGGAATATCGGCAGCTTCGCACAGGGCGCGCAGGGCCGAGGTGTCGTGGTCTCGGTCAACGAGCACCCGGTCGATGGCGACGCCGTTCTCAAGCGCCTCCATGACGGCCTTGAGGCCCGTGATCTGCCCTGCCATGCTGGCGGCTGGGGCGATGTGCTCAAGAGGCTAACCCATCTGCGAAATCCATGGCCAAGAAGCACAGCCCGCGGTTCCTTGCCATCGTCGAGGCCGCTCGCAGCGAAATCGATGAGTGCGAAGCGCCTGAGCTGCGTGCCATGATGGACGACGGCGAACCATTGGTGGTCATCGACGTGCGGGAACGCCACGAATTTGAGGCCGGCCATTTACAGGGCGCGGTCCACATCGGTAAGGGCGTGCTTGAGCGGGATATTGAGAAGCAGGAATTGGCCGATGATGTGCGCATCGTGCTCTACTGCGGTGGAGGTTTCAGAAGCGCCATCGCCGCAAGATCACTGCAAGACATGGGTTGGACCAACGTGAAGTCCCTATGGGGCGGATGGCGTGGCATCCAAGCGGAAGGCCTGCCGATATGGACGCCTTGAAGGGTCTCAAACCGCGTGGGCAGGCTCATAAAGGGGAGATTGGTCGGCGAGATGCTGAGAAGCAGAGGTGAACTCCATGGCACAAGGATTGTACCAACACGTTCGTGAGACCTGGCGACGTCCAAAAGACGCACTGCCCCACATGTACCGCCAGCAACGCATGGCTCAGTGGCGCCGTGAACCCGTCAACTGTCGCATTGACCGTCCAACCCGTCTCGACGCTGCTCGCCGCATGGGCTACAAGGCCAAGCAAGGCGTTGTCCTCATCCGCACCCGTGTTCGCCGTGGTGGCCTTCGCAAGGGCAAGATCCACATGAAGCGCAAGCCGTCCAAGGCCGGTATCTCCAAGATCAC
>CEOJ01029474.1_pt1 | contig 10234 bp, 9 predicted proteins | sample 530281 | NCBI WGS metagenome assembly CEOJ01 (sample SAMEA2619879, study PRJEB7988) | marine metagenome | isolation source: saline water (ENVO:00002010), including | reverse complement strand
TTGGTCTTACCACCTACATCAGGTTGCATACCAGGGTTTGCTGCCTTAACTCTACGACCATGAGTGTATTCAGCACCACTCATCTTGGAGTCGCCAGAGATCATCTTACCACCTTGGGAACGGGAGTCTGCATATTCTTTATCAGACTGACCATGCTTACCCTTATAGCCTTCAAGAATTTCTTCTTTCCAAGACTCACTCATAGATACCATCATACCGATGGCAGCTTCCTCAGTTTCCGCGAAACCTTCGTCTAGTAAATAGGATTTAATGATGTCGAACTTATCCATCGGTGGCAAAAAGTACTTTTATGCTGTTATTTATTATTGCCAACATCTGATATAATAAATAACCGATTCTGGGAAACGATAAATATAAAAATAGGGATACACTGAGGAAATTTTAATGTCTAGACTGGGTATCAATACAGGCAGTAGCGCTAATGATGGTACTGGTGATTCATTGCGTTCTGCAATGGGTAAAATTAATAGTAACTTTCAAGAACTCTACGATACCTTTGGGGATGGAGATGATCTAGAAAGTTATGTAGATAGTGCGGGTATTTCAACAGTCGCAGAGAATCTGACTGGGAATCCGATTATCAACACAACAGGTGTAGTTATTGCGGGAATCGCATCCGCAGAAGCACTTGAAGTCAGGAACGTCACCGCAACAGGTGTCATTACCGCAACACAATTCTTCGGTGATGGTAGTCAACTCGAAAACGTAGTTGCAACCAACTCTGGTGTTGAGATTCTAGACGACTCGGTTAGAAAAGGTATTGCAAAAGAACTCAACTTCGGTAACGGACTCACATTAGGTGATCCCGATGGTGCAGGTCGTGTCCTTATCTCCCTAACAACTTCAGTAGTCAGTGGCGGTGGAACAGTCGCAGCTGGCATCGGAAGTATCGAATTAAGAAATGATAACGTAATCCTCGGTGAATTCTCCAAGATCGACTTTAATGAAAATCTTGGTGTAACAGTTGCAGGTGGTATCGCAACAGTTACTGGAATCACAACTATCGTAGATGCAGCAAGACTCGCATACTACACTCCTCTCGCAGGTGTATCCTCCCTAGCAGATGTAGCAAAGACTCTTACAACTGATTCCTACGTTAATACCACTGGTATTATTACTGCATCCCAGTTCTGGTCAAATGGAGAACTTGTAACAGGTTCTCAGGGCACAACAGGAACCCAAGGTCCATACGGATTCCAAGGCGTTCAGGGTCTACAGGGCACACAAGCATCCCAAGGTACTCAGGGACCATACGGATTCCAAGGTACCCAAGGCGTACAAGGTCTCCAAGGCACCCAGGCATCGCAAGGAACCCAAGGTATCCAAGGTACCCAAGGCGTTCAGGGTGTACAAGGCGTACAGGGACTACAGGGTCCTCAGGGCGTACAGGGCACTGAAGGTGAAGACGGAACCTCGGTAACCATTGTCGGTAACATTCCATCCAATACACAAGGTGTTGGTGCTACAATGTTGACCGCAGACGATACTGGTTACGTTTGGTATCCACCTGTTTCAGGTAATGGTGTTATTGCAGATGACACTGGTCGTCTTTGGACATTCGGAGCAACTACTTGGTCAGATGTTGGTCTAATCAAAGGTCCACAAGGCGCAACTGGTCTTCAGGGAACAACTGGATCGCAAGGTATTCAAGGCGTTCAAGGCATCCAGGGAATTCAAGGAGTACAAGGAACCACTGGAGATACTGGCAGTCAAGGATCGCAGGGTATTCAGGGCGTTCAAGGTGTACAAGGCGTACAGGGAACTCAAGGTGTACAAGGACTTCAGGGCGTTCAAGGAACCCAAGGCGTTCAGGGTCTGCAAGGCACGCAGGCGGCACAGGGTACTCAAGGTATCTTAGGTATTCAGGGTGCAGACGCATCTGATATTGCTGCACAAGGTGTTCAAGGTATCCAAGGCATTCAGGGTGTTCAGGGGACACAAGGCATCCTTGGTCAAGATGGTTTCCAAGGTATTCAAGGTGAAACTGGCGCAGGTTTCCAGGGTCTCCAAGGTGCAAGTGGATCTCTACCTGGTGCAGGTGGAACCTGGGCAGTCTCTGATGGAGCACTTGCGGGCATCTTCACCACAGGAAGAAAAGTTGGTATTGGTTCTACCAGACCAAGTGTAGATCTATCAGTCGAAGGTGACATTCAAGTTTCTGGTGTTGCTTCTGTTGCGGACCTCAAGTTCAGTACAAACGTTGTTGAGAGTACCAGTGGTACTCTATCCTTGAGAGCTCCTTCTGGTCAATACGTTTACTTCGATCAGAACCTCGTTTACTTTACTTCTACAGCTGGTGTCTATTACCAATATGGTATTGACGTATTCGGCAACGGAACCGCATCAAACTTCAGAGGTCAACTTAACGTTGGTGCAAATGGTTCAGGGTTCGGAATAACCATGACCGCAGGTGGTATTGAAGTTGGTGGTTCTGGTATCGTTACTGCATCTAATTTCAATGGTGGAATTAGAATTGAAGAATCTATTGATGACAATGTAAATTACAATGTCATCATGATGGACAACTCTGGTGCAGGTAACTCCTACAGCAAGTTGATGGTTGATAATGGTGGACTTAGATTCAACCCAGGAACTAACTACCTTTATGCATCAAACTTCTCTGGTACTTTCCATGGAAGTGGCGCAAATCTAACAAGTTTAGACGCTTCTGAATTAACTGGTGCTCTCCCTGCAATCGATGGTTCCGCACTTACAGGAATCAATGTTGGTGCAGGTACAAGTATTAAGGATGAAGGAGATACAATCAGAGTCCTAGCAAACACTTCTGGTGCAGTTGTCACTGGTGTTCTAACTGCGACTTCATTCTCTGGTGATGGTGGTGGACTTACTGGTGTTACTGGAGCAGGTGCAGGTGTAACTGTTTCTGATAGTGGAGTAAGTAGAGGAACTGCAGGAACGATCAACTTCGGTATTGGTCTCACATGTTCTGAGATTTCTGCAGGAGTTGTAACCGTAACTGCACAAGGTCAGACGGGTGTTAATACAACTACTGCATCTGCAGGTGTTGCATATACTGTACATAGTTTTGCACTAAGTGACTATGCAAGTGCAGAGTACACCTTCACTTGTGGACTTGGAACTCAAAGACAAGTTCAGAAACTTCTCGTCATGCATGATGGTACTACCGCATACTCTCAGGAGTTTGCAATCATGTACTCACCAAATCAAATCTTGTCTATCGACGCAGCAGTCGTTGGAAGTAATATTGATGTCAGACTTACTCCTGAATCGGGTCAGTCTGGTGTAATTACATCTAAGTGGAACATTAACTATACAGGAGGAATCTGATGATCGAGACAGATAGAGCCAGTCTTGAACCTACTGAAGAACAGGTAGTTTATGAGACTGGACCTAATAGACTGGACCGAGACAGTCTTGATTCTGTCCCAGAGGGAACTGGGAAAAAATTATATACCATTGGGTGTTATACAAAAGAAGATTGGGAACATATTCATGAAGTTCTCATGCAAGATGGGACTTTAGAAGATAATATCCCATCATCTTCAATTGAGTGTGCGGACGAGAAAGGTCATAGTGATACTAGAGGAACTTATCTCCTCGATGATGAGGAAGCAGCTGCACTTAAAGATCATCCAAGAGTAGAATATTGTCACGTTGATTATCAGTCTTATCCTGGCACCTATGCTCCCGAACCAGGTGAACTACACGCAACTCCTCAATATAAGAAAAGATTTGAAAAAGATGTAATCAATTATCGTGCCTGGAATACTGGTCCCACAGACTCACGACCACCACAAACTGGTGCGGGATCAAGTGATTATAACAGGACTGGATATCAAATTTATAGACATACACAGAGAGAAAATCCCTGGGATGCAACAGATACTGGAATAAGTAATTCCGACCACCATGTCTTTGTCAGAGATGTGGAACAACTTGGTGATGGTACTGGAGTTGATGCAGTTGTCTGTGATGATGGATTCTGGATTGCACACCCAGAGTTTGTTGATTGCGGTAATACCAATCCTGTTAATTGGAAAACTGGAAACGCATTAACTTGGGCAGGTATTTCTACTCAAGGTGCAAATTGTTGTGGTGTTTTGGATATTATTGTTGATGGTCCATACTATATCGATCCAGAATTCTTCAATGCAAATCCATCACTCCTAACTACTCGTTGGGATGGAACAACAGTTCCTCTGGAATCTGCAGCAAGATCTTGGTGGTCTGATTCATCACAAAGATCTGTTGGTTTCTCCACAATTGGTACTGTGAGTGGAATTAGTACTTTATATACAAGATCTACATCCAATGGTTCTAATACTGCGAAAGCAACAAATGGAACTAATCATGGAACACAATGTGCAGGTCAAGTATTTGGAAAAAATTATGGTGTTGCTTACAATTGCAACAAGTGGGTAATGAATCTATATGGCGGTAGTGATGCGGGTATTGCGGGTCCAGGTTTTGATGTCTTAAAATTATTCCATCTTTATAAACCAAATTATAGTTGGGTATCCGAAACAAACGGCAGACAACAAAATGGAGATAGAAATCCTACCCTATCAAGTCACAGCTGGGGATACAGGAGCAGTTCACATTCTAGCTCGGGTCGTTATTATTGGTACAGACCAGGAGATATTGACGGAGGTACTAACGGTACAAACTATTCGGGATCCTCTTCTGAACCTGCCTTCTATCGTGATGTGGGTAATTATGGAGACTCAGGAAGAATGAAAGGTGAACACCCTAGAGAGGCTTCCTATGTTGTTGCAGGAAAAGAAGCAGTAGATGCGGGTGTTATCTTCGTCGTTGCTGCAGGTAATTCAAACCAAACTCAGGTAAATCCAGAAGATCTTGATTACAATAATTACTGGAATGATAGTAGTAATAGTGGTGTTGGTGTTGCACTAACAGAATGTATGCATACTGAATTTGGTTATGATGTTTATAATACTCTGAATAGAAGAGGTTGGCCTCAAGCAATTGGTGCAGCAGGTACAGGTGCAAATACCATTTACCCTGCAATCAATATTGGCGCACTAGATGATCAAATTCAGAGTGGTGGAACGGGTGGCAGTAATTCTGGCGACAGACCAACAGATTATAAAGAAAAAATTGTTAGTTACTCTGATAGAGGTCCTGGTATTGATTGTTATGCCGCAGCAGATGATACCCTTACAGCTGATGGAAGAAATAGTTCTCTAACTTATCAACATCCAGAAACATATACTGGACTAACACTTACTGCATATGATGTGGATTTTGGTGGTACTAGTTCTGCATGTCCAACTGCAGCAGGATGGATCACTACCAAACTTCAATATAATAGAGCATGGTTATGGAGTGATATTAAGACTTGGTTGAAAAATCAATGTGGTCCTCAGAATCCAGCGAAGTTTTATATGGGAGGAGATCAAACATCTTGGTCTGCAACTGATGACAACTGGAGAGATGCACACGGAACAAATAATTATGGTACAGATATCGTGGTTATTTGGGATGCACCTACAGGTTCTCCATCTGAACCACAGAAACCAGCGATCCGACTAAAGAGTCCAGGTGGTCTAACAGTCACCAATGGACTGGAAATAAAGTTCACTTGATAAATACCTAAAAAGTATAAACTAATGGCAGAGAAATCTTTTGGTGTAAAGGATATTAACTTAGTCGGAGCAGCAGGAACTCCGACTTTGGAAAGTAATGGTGAGTTGTATGTCAATGCAAGTCACGTTGCAATTCAAACCAATACAACAATTTCTGGGGTTTGTACTGCAACTAATAAGGTTGAAATTAGAGTCGATGATGGCAGTCCTGCTAGAATTGATTACTATTGTGAAGTATCTGACTCACACTATACAAGACTCCAGTCAGCAGCACACGCAGAGTATAGTGGAAACGTAGAGGTAACTCTACCTGTAACCAGTGGAGACATTATTGTCGGAAACGCTAGTACTTCGATTGATGATAATATCAATACAACTGGTATTATTACTGCATCGTTATTTGCTGGTGCAGGAACAAGTCTAACTAACCTACCTGCAGGTCAACTTACTGGAACACTTCCTGCGATTGATGGTTCTGCACTTACGAATCTTCCTGCAGCTAGTGTTCCTGCAAACCTAACAGCAACGACACTGAATGTATCTGGTGTCACTACTGCTGCAAACTTCAGAACAAATTCTACTACTGGTGATGGTTCTGACGTTGGATTTGCAATTAAGTATTATGTGACTGCAAACGGAGCATCTCACTATAACTTCGCAGGTCCAGGACTCACGAACGGATTTAATGATCCAACCATCTACGTTCATAGAGGTTTTACATATATCTTTGAAAACGCCGCTGCAGGAGCTCACCCATTCCGTATTCAGTTCACTGGAACTACTATTGGTGTAGGAACATATCTAAGTGGATCACAGACTGGTACACAAGTGTTTACAATTCCTATGGATGCACCAGCATCTTATGAATACCAGTGTACCTTCCATAGTGGCATGAAAGGTACCTTAAGTGTAGTTTGATTATTGCTAAATAGGGCTGTATTCAACTTCGGCATTCTAATGAAGAGAACTCTCTTAGCATTTAGTATGTTACTTGTGACCGCAGGTGCAGCCAATGCAGGCGGATTAGTTACTAGACACCAATCGAGTTTACAACACACTGTAGACGCAGCAAGAACAACCACTTCTAGAATTGGTAACTCCTACTCCGTGTCTGGTAGTGGAATTGTCACTGACGTTGGTGGAACAGGCACTGCTGACCTTAACGTTGGTGGTCTTGGTACTCTAACCGATGGTGCTGCTGCAGGATCTATTCCAACTGCAACCCAAGCATCCTCTGGTAGTGCTTTTAGTTTCAGCAATTCTTTCACCGCAGGTGATGCTACCGACGCAACTGGAACTAACTCAACTGCATATACCGCAGGTAGTGCAGGTGACTATAGTGGTGGTGGTTCTCTTGGTACAATTGATAACAAACACACACTTACCATCACAGGAACAAGTCAAGGTGCTGGTACTAGTGTAACAGCTCAATTTGTAACTGAACTCACAATTATCGACTGATGACTAGATTGCAAGAAGCAATCGGTCTGGGATTGGTTCTTGGTGTTATTCACGGACTACTTCAACCTGCGTACTCAGTACCAGTAGTCCCGAATTTCACACAAGGCTCAATGACGAGCCACACTGAAACTACATCCAAGGTGACCGAGACCATTAATTCAATGGATTATAATACTGGATACCAATATTCAGTATCAGGTAGTGGTGTGGAACCAGTTGGAGGAACTATTAGTCCCACAACTGGAGAATCTAATGTAACTATTAATGGAGTGAATTCGACATGGACAGGAGCGACGAGCACGCCCAATTTCAAACAGACAACACCAGGCGCAGCATTTCAGTTCACAGAAACTTACTCAGGGCCTGGACTGAGCAATCATACAATTATTCAAAGAGAAACGACAGTTACAAGCGTAACCGATACTACAAGTATCTTCCAGCAGTAATTTTAAGTGCGGCGTCAATCCTATCCCCTACTCAGGTTTTGTCTGAGACTATTGGCGGTGTATCCGCTACTGCTGCTCCTGTTGCTAATAGTTCTGGCTCGGTGACCAACCAAGCTATCCAGGTTCTTCAGGGTCCATACATCACGAATACCTATGGCGGAGGGATCCAGTGTCAGGGGCCGACTCTCAACATTACGCCATATGTGACTGGTTCAGTATCGGCAATGAAACCATATGAGGATTATTATATGGATCCTGTATATGATATGAGTGATGAAAAGGGCGCCTTTGATGAAAACGGAAATGAAATCGGGGATGGAATCTTAGATAATCCAGGTTCCGTACAATTCTATCGCCCAGTCAGAACAGGTCAGAAAGATAACTATAATCTATCCCTTGGTTTTAGTGCTACTTGGTCTAAACCATTAGATAAAAAATTACAAGATCAATGTAAAGAGGCTGCAGCAGCAAACATTGCATTGATGCGTCAACAACATGCAAACAAGCGCCTTGACTTTGAGATCGCGAGATTGAAAAATTGTGGTGAATTGTTAAAGCAGGGCATACGTTTCCACCCTCGTAGCCCATATGCGGCAGTATGTGCGGATGTCGTGGTACAAAATGTAAACTCAGTACCGCATCATAGACATAGTATTCCTAAACCTACTTCTTCCGTCTTGGGAACACAGAACGAAGAGTCTTCACAGCATCATTCATCTGACGCTGCTCTGCTCGGCGGGCCCCTGCAGACAAGACTGGGGGCTTCTTACCCCGTAAGGCAGCAATCTTCTTCAGTACCTTCTTCGTCACAGGTTTCACCGCTCTTAACAAAAGATCAGCAAGAGGTTTTGCGAGCAGTGCCGAGGTAGTTGCAACAACTGCAATACCTGCAGTGGTAGTTACTGCACCTGCTTTTGGTATATTTTCAATAATTTGAGTGGGTATATCTAACTTCTCTCTTATCTGAATACATTCTTTTCCGACCAATCGGTATTCTGTGACTCTCTCGTCACCTTTAATGAATCCGATTGGTTCTTTTAATGATAATGCTTCTGATGGGCACTCTACCTCTGGAACTTTTGTGTCCGTAGGAACTTTTGGTGCCTTTATTTCTGGGGCTTTGGGTGGTCTGACTGGAGGAACTGGAGGTTCGTAATTGAACTCCAGCTCATCCTCATTGTAGTCAATTGGATTGAACGATGGTATTTGTCCATCACAAAAGACTTTCGCACCTTTAGGGTCATCTGACTTAAGGTTATCGTTTCTTCCTCTGTCTAATTCGTGTGCTTCAACACAACCTGGCATATCGATAATCGGAACACCTATCTGTTGGGTAACAGGAACTCTCGGAGGAAGTGCCATAGGCGGTTCCGTCAAGAATCTAGGAGTTTCTGGAATCTCGATAGATTGAATTGAAATATCACGAATTTCAGCCATTAATCATCACTGAAGAATTTAAATACAGAAGTCCAAACTGAATGAAAAAAGACATACCAAGCAAAAGTTTGGGTTGCTTCTTTCTTAGCACGTTTTTCATAAACCGATTGTGCCATAATGAATCTCAATGAAAGACGTAGTTATTTAACGCCTCTCATCAAATTCTCAGGGAAGTCTCATTCCAGGAACAGAACCACCCTTATCTTCACCAGCAGGAACAGCGATACCACCAGTTGCACTAGGAAGTTCGGGCATTGCTGCATCCAACATTCCAGGAAGTGCTCCAGCGATTGCTTCTGTTGCAGCATTCGTGATCTTTTCCTTAGCACTTTCAATTAGTGCATCCTTTTGGAGGTAGACATAAACTCCACCACCGATAATAGAAGCAGTTCCTAAAAATGATAGAACTGCAAGTGCGTTAATCAATTTTTGCATTACTTTTTGGGCTCAACGGCAGAAACGACAGGGGGTTCTTCCTTCTTCGCTGTGGTTTTGCCGTTTCCGTTTCCTCCACCTGTCTTAGCAGGAGAAAGTCCGAATGCAGCCAGCGAGCCAGAGAAAACCGATGCAATGAAGGTTGGATCAAAATCTAAGATTTTGTTTCCATTTGGAAGTCTTACGTAGCTAAACGTGAGAAGAGATGCGGACCAAATAAGTACGACAACTTTCACCAAATTACCAAGAACTTCACTTTTATCTTCATCATGGTCCTTCTCTTCTACCGCAGCTTTGGATTTACCAAGCATTAGTAAAAGAACAAGGCGAAGTATTTAGTCAAAGAAGAACATTTGCCACAACCGAGAATTCTCCATAACTGTACCAAAGTATTCGGATGCACTATGGATACAACTTGCATCGAAAATAACTAATCGATTATAAACATTTCCAAGTACATCTACTGGTTCAAATGGTGTTCCATCTAAGTGACAATCACCAGGAATATTGATCCATGCATCATCCCATCCCTTATCATAATAAGTTCTTGCTCTGGTTTTCTTATTTGCATACATCGTAGTACCACATTGATATGGTGCGTCTGGAGTCAGATACAACATACCACCCCATCGTTGAGAGTCACAATGATATACAAGTGCTTCACCAGACCATGCAACTTGGAATCGACCATTCATACCATGATCTTCCCATGCAGAGATCTTCTTACCCATGATTGACTCAAATCTCTCTTTGAGTCCAGGGAACAGATATTGTTGTTTAGTTCTTCTCCCAATATATCCTCTACCAAATCCGCCCTCATCGAACTCACGACTCAGAGCAAACTCC
>CEOJ01085034.1_pt1 | contig 10251 bp, 8 predicted proteins | sample 530281 | NCBI WGS metagenome assembly CEOJ01 (sample SAMEA2619879, study PRJEB7988) | marine metagenome | isolation source: saline water (ENVO:00002010), including | reverse complement strand
GCGTCGAGTCGTGATCGGTGACGTGCAATATCCACATCGCCAGCCGTGGTCGGCGCATCTCGTGTGGGATCGGGCGTTGGGTTTCGTAGAGTTACAGTACGAGCACGTCGGCGCATCTCGTGTGTTTTATGTGTCGCGGCTGCGCGCGCGCTTGGTGGGTGGGCCATCGAACGCGTCCGTCGCGTCGGCGTCGAGCGCGTCGGCGTCGAGCGCGCGAGCGATGTCGCGAACGTTCTCGCGAGGAAACGTCGCGAGGGAGACGCGTCGCACGTCGCGGGGAAGGCCTCGACAGGAGGCGAGGTCGAGCGCGCGGAGGTCGGGGAACCTCGAGCGCGCGCCAGACGTCAGCGCGCGCGCGACGGAGGCGGAGAGACCCGAACCGGGGACGCGAAGGACGCGGAGTGGAAGATCGGGACCGATGTGGGCGAGGATGGGGGCGAAGGCGGCGTCGGTGAGGCTGGAGGCGTTGGCGCCGACGCATCCGAGCTCGAGCGTCTCGAGCGACGGGCACAGTTGCGTCAAAACGTGCACCACGGCTCCGTCGTCCGAGGCGAGAGGCGTGCGCGCGCAGCGGAGGATTTTCAACTGAAACGGCATGCGATCCCACACGACGTCTCGCCAATCCCCGAGGTGCGTGCATCCGGTGATGTCGAGCTCTTCGATGGTCTCTATCGAGCCGTACAACATGCTCACCAAGACGCCGTCGTCCACGTTGGAGTGCCCGTATCGATGTCCCACGCTCGTCGTCTCCATGGACACCGCCACCTCGAGGACGCGAAGATGACGCCAACACGTGTCCTCGAAGTCATCGTCCGCGCGTCCGACGACGCGCCATCCGGGTTCGCCGCCCATGTGGTTGAGCCTGAGTTCGCTCAAATGCGGGCACGCGCGCTGCAACTCGAAGAGCGGAAAGCGCACGTCTTCTCCGCAATTCGTCAGATTGAGCACGCGGAGACCGGTACACTTTTTGATGGCGTCGAATAGCCTGTTCGACGCTTTCGTGAAAGCGCGTCGCTCGGCCGGGGCGTACGGCGCCTCTCGCCCACAACTGATCTTTTCCAACGTTTCCGCGTTTCGCTCGACGAAGCGCTGCAACGCGCCGAGCGCATCGGTAGGCGTCATTTTCGGCGCGCTCGTGTCCACGTGTATCGCCTTGAGACCCCGCACGGCGTCGATGAACGCAAACATTCCATCTTTCGTGAACGATCCACCGCTCAGAGTGACATCTTCGAGCGATTCGCACGTCTCCGCCAGCGTCCGCAGCGTCGCGTCGGTGAGCCTGACGCACCCGGAGAGATTCAACCGCCTCGTTCTTTTGAACACCCCACGCTTGGCGCACGCCCGCATCCTCGCGTCCGTGGGCGCACACACACCGTGACTCAAATCCACGTCCTCAAAAAACATCTCCGGCGCGCTCTCGACCGCCGCGCGAAACGTTTTCGACACGCGCGTCAGCGCGCACGCCGTCGACGCCGCGCCCCTCGCGTCATCGCGCGCGCGTCGCACCAAAATCTCCCGCACCACCTCCACGGGCAACGACTCGAACGACGCATCTTTCGCGCGCCTTTCCACGCGCGCGCGCTCCATCTCGAGTCCTCACCGACGACGCATGCGTTTCGATTCGATTCGATTCGATCGCAATCGATGATGCATTCACGCGCGCGGTCGGTACCACTTCGCGCGCGCGTCGTCCGTGCGTCCACCGTCGTACCCGGTGATACCGCGCGCGAAGACGACGCACGATACCACCGCGGCGAAGACGGTGAGCGCGTTTCGCCTCCCCGGCGTCATCTCCCGTCGTCGTCGACTCGTCGGCGTCGACCGACGGGTGTCTCGAGAAAAAGCCATCTATACATGTGTACAATACGACACATAACACCGTACTGTACCCACTGTGAACAGTAACATCTCAAGAAACGACCAGCGGCTGAAATTCGAACGCGGAGGGACAGGTGCGCGGTGCCCGCGCGTCAGACGCGCGCGCGCAATCCACGGCGAGCGAACGCGGCGACGATCGCGCGAGGACGTCGACGCGATACGAGGACGGGTCGTTCACCGATCGATCGTTCGTCGCGTTCGTCGCGAGAGAGCGGTCGAGAGCTCGCGCGCGCGCACGCGAACGCGCTCGGAGGGTGCGAGAGAATTCAATCGTTGAGCGGGCGGCGCCGACCGAGACGCCGATCGATTCCCGATGCCCGCGCGCGCGGTGCGAAGCGCGCACGCGCCCGCGCGCGCGCAGGCGGCGATGATGGATTTTGGAGAATTATTCGTCGCCCCGGTGTGCACGGAACATCGCGTCGGGAGCGAGGAACTCGCGGCGAACGGTGGGGAAGACTCGGCCGCGGGCAATCACGAGGTTCGGTGCGTTTTAGGTGACGCGCGATGGGCGACTCGACGACCTCGACGCGGGCGACGCGACGACGCGGAGGAGGCGAGCGAGGAGGATGAGGACTGACGAAATATTTCCACGCGATCGCGCGTCGCGTTCGTCGGGCGCAGGGCGTACAAGCTCGGAAAGAAGAAGCGAAGTTACAACCAAGTCGAGCTCACGTTTGAACGTAAACGGGAGGGAAGCCGAGGCGGAGGCGGGAAGGGGGGCGCGCGAGACGGTGGCTCGGCGGACGGGTTGCGAATCTTTGAGGCGGCGGAGGCGCCGTTCGGAGAGGACGTGCCCGAACAGTTCCGTAACTCCGCGCTCGAGTACGAGTTGAGGCTGTACACCGGACGAGTGGCGCGCGCGGTGGTCTACCTGGTGTACGCCGAGCCGTTGCGAGAGTCGGCACCCGGCGTGAAAAAGGTGGGCGTGCACGACAGTCAAGGGTACTGTTGGCTTCCTGTCGTGCGCGAAAGGTGCGTTAAAGGGTGCGAGGGACCGATTCTGAGCGCAATTCAGAGATTCGGCAAGCAAGGTCGAACGCAGAAGAGCACGGCGTCTCAAAAAGATTCAGCGCACGTCGCGAAGATGAAGCCGACGGCGGAGGATAAATGGAAAGATTCTCGAAATCTCTTCATCTCCATCGATGAGGCGAGCAACCACGTGTGTCCGTACGGTCCGAATAAGTGCAAGGTTTTCCGTCTGTTGTTTGGTGTGTACGAACAGAACACCACGAAGCTCCTCGGAAGTGCCGTCTCCGGACCGATTCGAGTCTTGGCCAACAACGACGTGCCCAAGGGCGCGGCGGCGATGAAGGTTCGCTGTGGGCTCGACGACTCGTGGGTCGGTTGGAGCGAGAGCGTCGAAAAGGACGAGGAAAAGTTAAAGACTTTCTTCAAGAACCTGTGCCCTCAGGCTGCCGGGAAGTCGAATCACGAAAAGCTTCGCGAGAAGCGCTTGGAGGAATCTCGGCAAGATTCGCGCAAGCCGCTGCAAAACAAGACCAACGTCGTCGGAAAGACGGCTAAGCGTGCGTCAGTGAAAGCTGTTGCCGCGCCCGCGGCGAAGCGCGCCAAGTCCGCGGGTGGGATCGTGCCGCCTCGTCAAAACGCCAAGGCGAAGAAACGCAACGATTTCGATTTTGACATACACTACGCCGCCAACATGCACGAATCTCCCTTCAATTTGCAAGCCGTGGTGCCCTCTCCGCTCGGCACGCCGCCGGACGAACGGGTCGCCGAGCAACCGAACGCGGGATTCGTCAACTTGTTCGGCACTCCGGACTTCAATCTCGCCGCCCCGGATATGATGACGGACGCTCTCAACACGGCCGACTTGCCGCCGCTGTGCACGCCGGGCGACAGAAGGGTTGAAAACTTCCAAGACAGCGCGCCGCTGACGACGGGCATGGGCACGTTCAGGTTCACGCCCTCGATCGCGAACATGGCGTCCGGTGGTAGTCTGATGTCGCTCTCGGGGTTGGATTCTCTTCACATCGGTGGAAGCGCTTTCGGCAAAACACCCGCCGAGTTCAAGACGAAGACGGAGTCAAAGGTGTTCACGCGATCCGCGTCAAAGGCGGCCGCGGCGCAGCCGACGCCGGGAACTGCATTCATCAATAACCTTTTGGTCAGTGGACAAAAGATTGCTCCGGCGCACGTCAACTCTGCGATGCAGACCTCTCGTCGAAGCACGCGCGCCGCCGCCAAGAAACCGCTCGCCGACGAGACTGCGCCTCGCACAACGGCGGCGAGCAGGCTCGTGGCCGTGCCCACGTCGACGGGCCCCAGCGCCGGACCTGCACCAGCCACCGGTGTTGCGTCGGCGCCGGGTGTGAATGTTCAAGAAACAACGTACGAGGCGGGTCCGGCTCGTGCGGTTCGCAGTCGACACGCGTCTCCGACTGGTGTCGCGCCGGTTCGTTTGATTTTTACGTCTCCGTCGGGACGCGGCACCGCCGACGAGTTGGATGCGAGCGACGTCGACGAGGACGACGTCGGTCTCGTGTCTCCGAACGCGGCGTTCGGCGGTCGACGCAACGCGCGTAGTGGACAAACGACCAGGTTTCCCACCATTGCGTCGGTTCCGGAGCTCGTCGACGCCGACAAGGAAAATGCTCGAGCGACGACGAAGGTCGGTAGACTGTCTGGACATTTCCGTCGGGAAGCCATGCCTCCGCCCCCCAAGTACGAGGCAGAACCCGAGACAAAGCGAAAGACGAGAAAGAGTATGGTTCATTTCAGCGGTGACGTCAACTTTGACACCACGCAGAGCCTCTCCAGGCACGCTCTGAAGGAGTCCGAGCCGTCCAAGCCAAAGATGGACCGAGGTGACGCGTCTTCGTTGCTCTCACCCGAGTGGAAGTCCGTCTCGAAGAAACGCAAAGCGATTGATAGGCGAACGAAGCAAACGCAGGAAAAGCCGCAGGGCTTGATAGAAAAAGCCAAGTGTGCCATCCTCGGAACGTCTCACTAATTTCTTGTGCGAACGGCGGACGCCGACTCGTCCGCTCTTCGCCGTTTACTAGCCAAACATGTACTCTTCATAGCCGAGTCTCGCTCGCGACGCACCGCGAGCAATTGTAATGTGAAAATCATTTCATGCTTTATCGTTCACGAGCCGATTCTCGCCTCCACCATCCGTCGCGCCGACCAATGTCTCGCCCGCGCGGCGCGCTCGCGGCGCTCTCTCCAGACAGAAGGCGAGAATCAGGTTTTCCACTCGTCACTTCGCGCCGGCACTCTATGCGCCGCGCTCGACACCTCATCGACGCCTGCACACGGGCGATCAAAATAAACCCCACGAGTTTACGCTCTTTCACGAACGCGCGCCTCGGTCGTCGCGACATGCACGCCGCGTCTCTGTCTCGCGCGCGGATCGCAGCCCCGCGATTCATCGGCGGCGCGTCGTCCGCGGCGCGCCTCGAGCGTCGCGCGATCGCGCCCGTCGTCTCTCGCGGCGTCGGTGCGACGTGGAAAATTAACCGCGGATTTTCCGTCGTCGTCGAGTCCGCGGAGGGCGACGTCGAGGGCGAAGAGAGCGCGGAAGGCGTCGAGAGCGTCGAGAAGCCGGTGGTGGAGGAGCAGCACAAAATTTATGTCGGAAATTTGAGCTGGAACGCCACCTCGGAAGACTTGCAGGCGGCGTTCGGTGAATTCAACGTTACGGCAGCCGACGTTGTCTTGGATAGAAACAGCGGTCGAAGCCGTGGATTCGGTTTCGTGACTGTGGCGAGCGCCGAAGACTTGGGACGCGCCGTCGAGGCGATGAACGGATGTGAAATCGATGGACGAGAAGTGCGCGTGTCCAAGGCGCAAAGCCCGGGTGATCGACCCGAAAGACCGCTCCGTATGCCCGGTGAGAGAAGACAGATGCGTCGCGAGCCGGATAACCGTAGAGTGTACTTCGGTAACCTCTCGTGGGGTATGGACCACCTCGACTTGCAGGACCTCTGCAGCGAGTTTGGCGCCGTCGAAGACAGCCGCCTGATCACCGATCGTGAAACCGGACGATCGCGCGGATTCGGCTTCGTCACCATGAGCAACGAAGCCGAAGCCGACGAAGTCGTCGCGCAATTGAACGGTCAAGATGTCGACGGACGAGTGCTCCGCGTGAACATCGCCAACTCGTAAATAACAAATGGGCGAACTCGAGTGGTTTTTTGAAATTTTGATCACGTTGAGGGAGGAAACTGGGAGTTATAATGGGTGGAATTGAATATTACCTAGCGATTTAGTTTACATACGTGACGAGTAACACTTCGTCTTGTAACTTTACATCCGGCTTTCAATACGCGGAATCAACTCAATTCAGAATTGACGACGTCGACTGCCCGATTGAAAATGTCCACCATCTTTTCTAAGACTTCGTACTGAGATTTTTGAATGCGTTTCTTATCCTGCAGCTGAAACTCCTTGTCGGCATCCCACGGGGGAAGCGGTGGTATGCGCACCAACGAGTTCCAAGTCCCGACGTACTCTCGTTTGTCAAACTTCCAGACTTCGGCTCCGGTTTTATCGCTAATAATGGCGCCCCAAGTGTAATGCATGACGGACGCTTGGCCGATCGTGATATCGGCAGGCGGTTGAATCATCAATTTTTGGAAAGGAACGGGAGGCAGTTCGAATTTGAGTTTCGGTCGTACCGCCGCGGATGCGAAAGACCAGGCGTACATGTCTCGTACCCATCCAAACACGCGCTTGATGACTTCGCTCGTCTCTCCGAATTCCACCTTCTCAGCCCAGACTTCGGAGACTCGCTCGAGATCGTCCCGATGGATGGATTGAGGCGCATTACCTGTCTGGTAGACATCTTTCAGAGGGCCATCCTTGGACTCGTCGTGCAGCAACACAGACGCCTCTTTAGCGTCGGGATAACTCGGGACGATGTAGCCAAACAGGAACCCGTAAGAATGGCCCTTCGCAAGCAAAACGCTCGGTGGCGGGCTTCGAATGAATAGATAGTCCGTCTCGGCCATAAGAATGTGCGAACATTGCTTCGAATCGTCCGTCTTCATCCACTGAGCGATGGCTCGCGCGCGATCCTTCACCGCGTAGTCGCACGAGTTGTCGCATTCCACGTGTGTCGGATCGACGCGCCACGTCGGGATGAGATCCATGAGCTCGTCATCCTTGGATCGATGTAATATTCTCGTGACGTGCTTCAGTATGCTATCCTTTTCGCTCGCCGCCGTCTTCCAAGTCTGATAAAAAACCATCGTCTGCCAATTCATGTACGGAGCGCCGTTGCTCGTGATCATCGTGTGCAGGCACGTCTTCAACTCCGTGCTCTCCGCGTCGTACTTGGGCACTTTAGGGTACAGAACACCGCTCGTTGTCTTCTTGTTGTGTTCCCCACCGTACATCGGGGGGAGATAATCGTTCATCAATTTACCCGTGAAACACTCTCCCGGCGCTTGAGGATCGTGTCGCCAAAACTGACATCCACTCGTCTCCTTGCACAGCTCGCAACAATCTCTCGGAGACTCGATCTTCACCGCGCCCGCGGAGTGTTCAATCTTCTGCGGCCCCCAATAATCGCTGAGAGGCAACTCGTGACACTCATCATCCGCCGGTTCCGAGTCTCTGATTCTTCGCCACTCGCGCGCGTCGTAGCCCGCTCGCGACGCCAAGTCGCCAATTTTCACAGCCACCGGCGTCCCCGACCTCTCTGACGACGACACGGGGTCTCCACCTCTCGCGTTCGCCTTCTTCACGGCATCACCCGTCGCTGGCTCGACACCATCGCCGTCTCGGCGTTCATCGCTCGTCTCGGATGTCTTTGCGTCTCGGCGTTCATCATCCGCGCTCGCGCCCCCTCGCTCGCGCCCGCGCTCATCCCCGGCCGCCTCGTCCAACGCAGCGAGTTCTTCTGCCACGCGTCTCGTCACGTACGCCTCGTCGCGGGTCGCATCGCGCAGGTCGCGTCCCGAACTCGTCGCTCGATCGGCGTCGTGGATGGCGTCGAAGGCGGGCGTGATTCTATCCACGACGAGCGCGTACACGATCACGGCAACGAGCGCGGTGAGCGCGGTGGAGACGCTACATTTACACTTCGCGCCTCTGCCAGACGCGCGCGCTTGTTTCGCGGCGACAGATCCGGGGAAAGGTCGTCGTCGCATCGCGCGCGCGACACTGAGGACGCGGCTTCAAAGACGCGCGGGGTGGGACTGGGAGTGAACTAATCGAATGTCGTGTGTGATTGAATGACTAGTCGAACTTCGTGTACGATTTGGTCGGGAGGAGAAAGCACTTGGCGAGAGATAAGAGACCACCGAATTGTTGCGCGACGTTTAATCCGAAGAACATTCGCGAGAGGGCCTTGCAGAAAGCGAACGCGTTGTCCGCGACGGGATAGCACAACGGTGGAGGGATGTTGGTCTTCATGAGGAGAGGAAATCTGTCGACGACGACGGATTTGGGGACGCAGCACCCGCGGAGACCCTCGATGCCGGCGAAACGATCGAATCCAGACTCTTTGACGCCGCCGAACGGAAGGGACTGCGCCATGTACGTGGAGCAGAAATCATTGATCGAGGTCATACCGGCTTCGAGTTGGGAGCCGAGCTTCTCGGCGCGCTTGGTGGACTTGGTGAAGACGTTCGAACCGAGGCCAAAGTCGCAGTCGTTCGCGAGGGCGATCGATTCGGCGTCGCTCTTGGTTTTCACGATGGCGAGAACCGGACCGAACACCTCTTCTCGCGCGATGCGCATGTCATGCGTGATGCCGGAGATGACCGTCGGCGGGTAGAATTGACCCCCCTTCGCACCCATCTCCATCTTACCTCCCACGTGTACCGTCGCACCGCGGCTCACGGCGTCATCGATGAGAGACTGAACGTACTGCGCTTGTTTCGGCATGCACATCGCGCCGCAGTCCACCGAGGAGCTCAGCGCCCAGCCCTGTCGCAATTTTTTCGCCGATTCCAAAACCCTCGCTAAGAATTTATCGTGAATCTTTTCGTGCACGTAAAAACGTTCGGCCCCCGCACAATTTTGTCCACACGATTGAAACGCGCCGCGAAGCGCCATGGGCACGCACTGGTTCAGATCTGCGTCGGCGCACACAATGAACGGATCCTTACCACCGAGCTCCAACACGACAGGCGTGAGAGTTTTCGCTGCCGCTTCCATGACTTTGCGACCGATACCCGTGGATCCGACGAAGACAACCTTTTGAACGCCACCGGTGACCAAAGCGCTGCCGGCTTCGCCGTATCCGGTGATGATTTGTACCAAGTCCCGCGGCGCCCCGACGGCGTCGAGCGCGGCGTCGATGACACGCCCGTAGTACTGAGAGCTCCAGCTTGCGTATTCGCTCACCTTGACGACGAGGGCGTTACCCGCGAACAAGTTAGCCACCAACGGATTGAAAACGTTGTGAAACGGATAGTTCCACGGAACGATGGCGCCCATGACGCCGACCGGATGATATTCCACTCGAGCCTTCTTATAGAACATCATCGCCCCGCTTGAACGATGTTCGGGCTTCAACCACTGCTCGCCCTCGTTGCACAACCATCGAATCTTCTCCAGCGTCACGAGAACCTCGCCGAACGCGGCGTCGACGAGCGGCTTGCCGCTATCGCGGGCGCTCACTCGACAGATGGTATCTTGCTCCTCCAAAATAAATCTCTGAATCACCCGCAAGAGCGTGCGACGCGTCTCGAACGAACTCTTCGCCCACTGTTTCTGCGCTTTCGCCGCGCGAGCGATCCTCTCTCGCACTTCATCCGCCGTCATCGCGCGCATGTTCGGTCCAAGCACGCGCATGTTCCCCGGATCGTAACAAGGCACGCTGTCGCTCGGAAACGGCGCGTTCGCGTCCCAGAACTCCCCGTCGATTCCGTTCTCCTCCTCGTCCGTGAGCTTAACGACGATCTTCGGCACTCGCGTGCGCCTGAGAAGGCGCAAAACGACGGCGAAGACGAGGATAGAGAGCCAAAAGTCGCGCTGATCGACCGCAGCCTTCGCGTGCGTGAGCGCCTCGCGCATCGCCTCCGGCATCGGAACGTGATGCAGGAACTGAAACACGACGTTCACGAGCTCGCTCGCCATCGCGCGCGGTCGTCGCCGCGGACGCGAAGTGAGGGATCGCACGACCTCGCGCGGGACGAATGTAATCGCGTCGAGTCGATCCGCGCGCGGCGGCACTCCGTCGCGCGACGTACATGACGTCGACGCGCGCGCGAGAGGAGAGCGAACGCGAGACGAGACCGCTCGTCGCGAGCGCGCGCGGGAGAGACGCCGGCGACATGGCGCGCGGGAGCGCGAAGAGACGCGCAACACCTCTCAACGAGAGACCGTCGTCGTCGGTGTTCGAGCGCGCGCGCGGCGCGCTGTGCGTCGTCGTCGCGTGCGCCGTCGTCGGTCTGCTGT
>CEOJ01041365.1_pt1 | contig 10306 bp, 4 predicted proteins | sample 530281 | NCBI WGS metagenome assembly CEOJ01 (sample SAMEA2619879, study PRJEB7988) | marine metagenome | isolation source: saline water (ENVO:00002010), including | reverse complement strand
GACCCCATCGACATTAGTTGTTCTTCTAAGTATCCTGCTATCCTGTTTGATGCTCTTGAAATAAACACTGGTCTCATTGTATTTGCAGAGAACCAACAGTTTCTGCTTGCCACTGATTCGGATATTCTTAACCCAGATACAGCACGTTTAAGCAGCATTAGTACGTATAACTACAACACCGCTGTACCACCATTTTCATTGGGAACTATTGCTGGTTTCTTGGACAATGCAGGTGCTCATACTCGTTTCTTTGTCATGTCAAATGTGGCACGTGAAGGCGAGCCTAATGTGAACGAGCTAAGCAAAGTGGTATCTACTGCTCTCAGTAAAGATATTGACTTACTTGCTGACTCACGTGAAAACACCACCATTTTCTTTGGCAAAAAGAACAGTGATGAGGTGTTTGGTTACAAGTACTTTAATGTGTCTGATAAGCAGCTTCAATCATCTTGGTTCCGTTGGAAACATACACGACCACTTGCTTATCATTGTTGTGTAAATGACACGTATATTTTTGTCGATGATCAATTTTTCCTGCAAAGGATCAATTTCCTCAGAGATGATGATACCACATTTACTGAAAACAATAACGAATATATTCTCCATTTAGATAACTATGTGGAGATGACAGGTGGTACTTTCAATAGTACTACTAGACAAACCACCTTTACTTTGCCTTGGCTGGCTAACATTACAGATAAGTCTGTAGATCTTGTAGCTGTAAAACCAGGCGTTGATGGTCTGATTGTTTTGAACGTTGATGTTCCGACTAGCGGTAACAATGTCACTGTACCTGGCAACGAACCAACTCTGACATTTGGGTATAACTACACCATGCAGGTTGACCTTCCTAGGTTCTTTGTTCAAAAAGTCGCTGGTGAAAGAACAGTCAATGAAGAACGTGGCAGCCTCGTTGTTCACAGGGTAAAACCTTCCTTTGGTCGGTTAGGTCAGTACCAATCAGTTGTGTCTAGAACTGGCAAGGCTGATTATGTTGATGACTTCACGTCAAGTACATATAACCAATACTTTGTAGCTGACGTACAAGTCGAAGACGAGCATACTGGAACAATCCCTGTTTACGAAAAAAACAATAACTTTAACTTATCAATCAAATCAACTTCGCCTCTTCCGGCAACACTTATTTCTTTGACTTGGGAGGGTGATTACTCTCCCAAATACTACAAGAATGTCTAAGTACATTTATCCACTCACTAAAGAGGTCGCTATGGAAGTGGCCTCTAATTTACGCCCTGACGACTATAGGGAGGTTACTGAGGGGCATGGTCACAACCCCTTCTATAGCCTCCTTACAGGAGCTTCTGTGGGCTACTCAGGAGCTTGGTTGACACCCGACAACAAGTGGGGTGCCGCCTTTGGTATAGGTCCCGAGAACGGGATCTGGATGTTATGCACTCCTGAGATACACAAACATCCGATGTCATTCGCACGTAAGTGCAAAAGATTTATTGACAGTAGACCAGAGAAGGTGCTGTGGAACATTGTTGACAAGCGCAACACTACCCATCTAAAGCTCCTTCGTTTTCTTGGATTTAAGTTCTTGCGTGAAGTTACTTACGGTCCAAACAATTTAACCTTTATAGAATTTTGCCGTGTGCGAACCAGTAACAGCCCTAACAGCAGTAGCTGGAGGAATTAAAGCATTTGGTGGTTTAGCGGCTGCTAGCAGTCAAAAGAGTGCTGTGGCCCGTGATTGGGAACGTCAAATGGAGTTCCGTAAGCTGAACTTCATGCGTGACCAGGGGCGCTATAAGCTAAAACTTGCCAGATATGACCAACAAATAGATGAAAATGCTTTAGCTGCCAGTGCAGCTTTTGCTAAAGAACAAGCTTGGCTTAATGATCAATACAGTTTAGCGTCTGTTAAATACCAAAATGACTTCATCAACATTGCAAAACGTTTGAAATATGTTGGTGAGGGTAATACCGCAAGGCGTTTGCGTTCTTTGCCGTTTGCTGAGTTGGGTCGTATGAAAGCCATGCAAGTTTCCAACCTTATCCGTGCCCGTGAAAAGGTTGATGGCTTTGGACGTAACCTTAAGACAAAACTTCGATCCGCTAATCAACGTGCTTTTGACGCTGTTGGACCAATTCCAATGCCTGGTATTGCTCCGCCTAAGCCTGATATGGATATGACTGGTGCCTCTATTAACTTCCTTGGTGATATTGCTGGAACAGCCGCTAGTGCTTATGGGGCATATCAAAAGAGCCTGCCGCCAACCGATCCGTTTCGTAAATTAAACACAAGCGAATTAAACATTAGTGGTGTCCAAGAATACATGCCTAGTACTACCGATTACTACAGTAACTAATGACTTTTACCTCGTTTAACAGGGGAGGATCCTTTCAACCTGTACAGGTATCAAGTCCCCTTCAGGCTTACGACGAAAACGTACGTAAACAACAGGCTGCCGAAGCACAATATATGGCAGCCATGCGTGCCAATGATCGAGCACGTCTAAAAGATCTTCAACTGGCCTTTAGTGGTCTTGAAAAAATCTCTACTTCTATTACTAAATACGCTGAACAAAAGCGTGACGAGTTTCAAAAGAAAGAGATGCAGCGTGGAATGTACATCGCCTACAACGGCGGTGTTCCACAAGAAGAACTTGATGACCTTAACGTACAAGAACAAGAAGGCGAAGCTCTTGATCAACAGACACGTGAAGTAGCGAACAAGGTTGAACAAGACGGTGACCCTTACACCGCACAGAACATCCGCAAGATGTCTGCCTGGGCTCAGTACGGCTATGCCGTGCAGTCCCTTCAAATGGGCGGTGCTGCTTACGGTTCACACTTTGCAGAAAAGCGTTCTACTACTAAGGTCAACATTAACGGTGAGGACGTTACTTACGACTCAGCCGTTACACCTCAACAACGTGCCGCTGTTTCGGCTCAAATCAGACAAGACTATTTAGATCGATTCGCAGAGTTCAACCCTGTGATGGCAGCTAAGTATATGTTTCCCAGCATTCAAAAGTTTGAAGAAAAGGAAGCAATTAAATGGTCCGATGCTTACTCCAAACGTTTACAAGAGGAAAGAGTTACTGAAGCCAAGGACCAACTTACTGCTGGTTTGTACTCAGAAAACGGAGGTCAGGCGTACCTCAGCATGATTACCACCCGAGCATCTGATTTCGGCGGTGCAGGTAAGGCTCGTGAAGCCGCCTCCAAGATGCTCATCGAAATGATTGACAATGACGAAATTACAGAAACTCAAGTCCGTGCCCTTATGGGTCATGAGTTTGATCATCGTGGCATGGGTCGGACCACCATTGGGAAAGCCTTTAAGCGGGACTTTGTAAAGGTAGAAAAGAAGCTACAAGAGGCTCGTGTAAATAGATCGTCACTTGCCGAAAAAGAACTTACTGCCCGTCGTAACGATTTCAAAAACAAATTCCTCGAACTTGTAAACGAACGCGACGAGAGCGGAGTTCCGCTTACTGATGAACAAATAGATGAACTAAACGTTTCCTACCGCCAACAGGGTTTAGGATTAAAAAGTGACATGTTGGATAACTACAGGACTGCGGAAGAGCGTGATGCTGATGAAGCAAAGGAGATGTTAGAAGCCAAGAAAGCTACCCGTGGTTACTACATTGAATCTGACCTTAACGGTATGCCTCAGTCGGTGCGTGCTGCGTATATTGATCAAGTCAAGCAAGACACAAGCATAACTTCTGCTGGTGAAAGCTTTACTTCTGGTGCTAACAGACGTATCCAGGGTGCTGTCAATGATAGGTTCCAATACCAGGAAGGTAAAACAAAACCGACTGGTGGCTTTGAAAAATATGAACGTGTCTTAGAGCGTGCTCAACGTGATTATCAAAAACAGTTCAGGCAGTTAATGCTTTCTGGCAAAGTTGATGCTGAGGGCGCACATGAGCAAGCTATTGCTAGGGTCGCGACTGCTATCAATAATGGTAGTTATGATACCATAGAAGTTACAAACAACACTACTCGTCAACAACAACTTGTAGACCTTCGTCGATCACTCCTCGACCCCCAAGCACCTCCTGCTTCAGGAATGATGGATGACGTGGCCCAAGCTGTTGCTTACTTCCAAACACAAGCTGGAAACCTTCCTGAAGGTGTTGCTCCTGTTCGGACTTTGCCTGACATATTTGCCATTGCTACGGCTGGTACTGGCTATACTGCTGTTGATGGTGCTTTGAGTGAACTTGCCAAGCGTGGCTTTGTTGGTTTTAAGAAACCTGCTATTGAACAAAAGGTGGATGAACTCAGTCCTGTTCATCAAACTCTTTTGAGAAAAAACAATACCACAGGTCGCACACTGCGTGTGCTGCAAGAGATTGGCCTTACTGATGAAGCTGAATGGGCACTTGGACTTACTATGTCTAAGGAATCTGGAGCAAAGTATGGTTGGTTTAATGCATTTAATCAAGGCGGAGCGGACAACGGCTATACATCAATTAACCCTGGCGATAGCTCTAAAGATCTAAGTCAAGATGTTTTATCAATGACACTCGGTGAGATCAAACGACGCATGGACTTGCCTAAGGGTCACCCTGAAGCACTATTCGCAACCGGCGCAACTCAATTTACACCAGGGACATTTCATGAAACACAGCGTCGTTTAGGTCTTCCTGATGACACAATTTTTTCCAAAAAAGTACAAGCTGATTTTTGGTACGAACGTGGTAAGCAAAGAGTTAGCTGGGGTGGAGGCACCCAAGGTTTAATCAACGAATGGCGTGGTCTCAAATTCGCAAGCGAAGAAGAGCGACAACGTCTTTTAAGGTTTTTCCAAAACAGTGCTGGTATTTATCAAAACCCAATCAATACGTTGCCTGGGCTCAAATATAACTAAGCATGGATCCTACTATTTTGCAGTTGTCCCAAGAGGACACAAATTTTTTATCTGACCAAGTAGACGTCAATCAACAAGATCTGGTTGAGCAGCAGCGTCTAAAAGAAGAACAAGAGCGTGCTTTACAAGAGGAGCAGCAACAAGAACAACAACAAGAGGAAGTACAGACTAATCCACTGCAAGCATTAGGTGATGCCGCCCTTGAGATTGCCGAGGCACGTGAAACAAGTCCAATCGCCACTGAATCTAGGAACGCTCTCAACAACGCAGCTTTGCGGTTTGGTGAAAGTGTAACTACTTTCCCTGAGCGCATTAGTGATGCTGCTAAGGGGGAAGACATTGGTGACCCCAACTACGAACCTGAGTGGAACCCAATCGGTGACTTTGTTGAGTTCAGAGGTGGCTATGCACCTGTCACTACTTGGTGGGGCAACATGGCAGAAGAGCTTGCTTACTACGGTTCTTACGGTGTTGCCGTCACGGCTGGATCTGCAGCAGCAGGTATTTCACTTGGAGCTGCAGGTGTCAGCATGACCTCTGCAGGTGTTGCAGCTCTTGTTTCTAAACAGCACGACGATCACAACCTGTCTGGAAAGATTGTCCAGCATGTACCTGAAATGGGCATTGTTCTTGGCCCTCTTGCTACGCAAGACGAAGACCACCCTCTTCTCAAAAAACTAAAGAACGTTGTTGAAGAGATGGGTATGGCAGGCATCTTTGACCGAGTAATCGGCAAGATGTTTGGCGAACGTGGTGTTGACAAAGCTTTTGCTCGTGAAGCCAACGTGGCTGAGCAGGTCTTGGAAAAAGGTCAGCAAGAGCTTGACGACGCTATGGCGTATGTCCGTGACATCAATCTCGACACACCCCAGTTAGGCGGTGATGTCGTTGATGTTGATGTAATTCCTGATCCCAAACCGCTGCAAAGCGGAGCTGATAAAGTTCTCCCTCCGCAGCTTGCTTTCCGTGGTCACAAGAACAAGCCTATTGCTGATCCGTGGCAAGGCAGCCCTAACTCGACTGCACCCGCTGGTGACATTTACGAACAGCTCAACAAGATCGACGATCCCAACGTTCCTGGTGGCGCTGCAGGTTCTACCGATTCACCGCTTACTCCTGCCCAGGCAGAGCGTATGGCTAATGAAAACGGTATTCCTAGCGATGTGTTGCAGGAAAAAGCTGCTGAGCTGCTAGGCGATGCTCGTTATCAGCGTATGGTTCAAGACCTCAAATCTAAGGGCCGTACTTTCCGCCAAGTCTTTGGACCTGCTTACGAACGTATGCAGAAAGTCATGGGTCGCAACCTAGATAACATGTCCGCCGAAGAGTTCTGGGCACCAATCGATGCCTACAACAAAGACGTGGCAAACTTGGGTGACGAGACCTACGAGCTGTGGAGCATGGAAAACGTGGTCGCTGCTGACCTCGTCAACTCTTCACTGTTCAAGCAACTACGTGACCTGTCTATTGGATCGCGTGAGCTAATGGCACAGGGCGTTGACATCGCTGATATTGACGGTCCACTGAAGACCATCCGTGATCGACTGATCATTGGCCTTTCTGAAGTCAAGAAACGTCGTTACCTCTGGGGTATCCAAGGTCAACAACTGCAGCTTGCTCCTGAACAGATTGCTGAACGCTTTACTCAAATCCATACACAAACCAAGGAAAGCATCGACACTGCTCTTCAGTTCATGGGGCAAACCAAGAACCAAGATGTAATGGAAGCTATTATTGAAGCTTTTAGCGGTGCCGACAACATCCATAACTGGACTGATCTTGACGCCTTCATGCGTCGTCGTCTGCATGGTATGAGTAATAAAAACCAGACTCTTAAAGAACTTGGTGGTGTTTTTGTCAACAGTGTCCTAAGCGGCCTGAAGACCGCTCAGCGTGCCCTTGTGGGTACTGGTGAGATTATGGGTCTTCAAAGCCTTGGTAAAGGTGTAGGAGGCGCTCTCCTGGGCGATCTTGACACAGCTCGCGCCAGCATGGCTTCGTTTAAGTCACACATGGAAGTGATTCCTGAAGCTTGGACTGTTTTCACTAAACGCCTCAACAGTTACTGGACTGGTGATTTTGCTGACATGCGTAATCGTTTCAGTGAGTACAACACCACTGACCAGATGTGGGCAATGCAAGAGCAATGGATTGAGCAACGCGGAACCGTTGGTGACAAGTTCTCCTATGCCATTGGTTGGATTGCGCGGGGCTTGAATGACAACCGTCTGCTGTCCTACTCACCACGACTGCTGTCGTCCGTTGACGATACCTATAAGTTCATCATGGCACGTGCCAGGGCTAAGGAACGCTCTGTACGTAAAGTGCTTGAGATGAAACGTGGTGGCGATCTACTGGAAGCTACTGCAGATGATTACAAGCAATATGAAGATCTCTTCTACAAAGAACTTTTGGATGCTGATGGCAACATCGACATTACTAAAGATGCGTTCCTTGAGGGCATGTACAAAGAAGCAACTCTTACAGAAGAGTTGACTGGCTTTGCTGCAAACCTAGACAAATTGATCGGTCAGTATCCAATGCTGCGTCCGTTCTACTTGTTTGCACGCACAGGTATCAATGGTCTTGATATGAATGTCAAGAACATGCCGCTTATCGGTGCGTTCCGTAAACGTACTCTCGATGTCCTAACTGCTAACGAAGACAACCTTCTTGAGAAAGTTGGCAAGTATGGCATCAACTCTATGGAAGACCTGCGTAACGAAAAGGCTCTTCTTGCTGGTCGTCAAGCTATTGGCCTCGGTGTGACTATTAGTGGCACACAGATGTACCTCAATGGCAACATGACTGGTGACGGTCCTATGGATGAACAACTGAAGCAAGCTTGGATTGCTGCAGGTTGGAAACCTAGGTCTATAAAAATTGGTGGTGCATGGGTTAGTTACGACGCCCTGGGTGAACCCTTCTCCATGATCTTGGCAAACATTGCCAACGTTGGAGACAACCTGGACCTGATGGGTGCTGAATGGGCAGAGGATCACTGGAAGAAAATGGCTGCAGCTCTTGCAGCAGGACCACTTAAAAAGTCCTATTTCTCCGGTCTTGACTCTTTGTTCCAACTGGTAAACATGAAACCAGAAGGTTCTGCTCGTGCTATTGGCAGCATCATGAACAACATTGTTCCGATGTCCAGCCTTCGTAATGAGTTTGGTCGGATTATCAATCCGTACATGCGTGAGCTTAATGCTGACATTTTCGAGTCTATTCGTAACCGCAACCTTGCTAGTGAGTATCTAGCTACTGATCCACTGCCGTTGAAGTATGACATGTTGACAGGTAAGCCTCTCAACAGTTGGAACTTCCTTCAACGTGCATGGAACGCAGTTACTCCATTCCAAATCAACTTTGACGACAACAGTCCTGGCCGTCGCCTTTTGCTTGAAAGTAATTACCCGATTCGTGAGTCTGTCTACAGCGCCAATGGTTACGACCTTAGCGATGCTGCAGACGTGCGTTCAATGCTTCAACAAGCAATGGGTAACGCTCAAATTAACTTTGGTGGCCGTACATTTGAAAACCCACAAGCTGCACTTGACCACCTTGCAAGCCGTAAGGATGTTCAAGAGTCTATTCAGGACATGCGTCGTGAACTTGAAGCTGGTAACCGATTTATGGATCCCAGTAAGAGTTTCAAGCATGTTGACCTAATCGAGCTTGTAATGGCTCAAGCTAAAGATAAAGCTTGGGCACAGATCAGCCAAGACCCGGCAGTTCAACTGTTGGTTGAAGAACAGGATGAAAAAGACCGGCAAGAGGTTCGGACGAGAGCAAACCAAACTATTGAAAACTCCGCCCCTGCTTTGATACTTACCAATAAGTAATGGCAACTACACTTACAACTGAACACTCTTATACAGGTAATGGCTCCACCACCAATTACTCTGTCACATTTGCATATCTCAAAGAAGCAGATGTCAAGGTAACTCTTGATCATGTTGCTACAACTGCATTCACATTTGCTAACGCCACTACTATCCAGTTCACTACTGCTCCTGCAAATGGAGTCAAGATCCGTATCTTCCGTGATACTGATGTAGATGCAGCCCGATTTGTTTTTGCTTCGGGCTCTGCTCTTAAAGCAGGCGAACTAAACGAAAACTTGGATCAGCTTTTGTATGCTGATCAAGAAAGAGCTAGTACTGACAACATTGCTGACGAAGCTGTTACCACAGCAAAACTGCGCGATGGTGCTGTTACATCAGCAAAACTGGCTAACAATACAGTTATCGCAACCACCATCAACAATGGTGCGGTAACTACAGACAAACTGGCCGCTGACGCCGTCAACGGTTCAAAGATTGCCGATGACAGCATCGACTCTGAACACTACGTCGATGGGTCGATTGACACGGCACACATTGGTGATACTCAAGTCACCACAGCCAAGATTGCTGACGATGCTGTAACTGCAGACAAACTAGCAGACACGGCTGTCACTGCCGGTAGTTACACGGCTGCTGACATCACTGTCGATGCTCAGGGCCGAGTTACTGCTGCATCAAACGGTGTAATTAGCACTGCTGAAATTGCTAATGATGCTGTAACCACAGCCAAGATTGCAAATTCTGCAGTCACTACAGATAAAATTGCTGACGGTACGATTGTCAATGCAGACATCAACGCCTCTGCTGCCATTGACGGTAGCAAGCTTGATGTTGAACTTGATGACCTGTCCAATGTTTCTGCCCCGAGCCCCTCAGTAAACGAGCTGTTGAAATGGAACGGCACTAACTGGGTCCCCGGTTCTGTTTCTGGTGCAGGTACTGTTACTAGCGTTGCTACAGGCACAGGATTGACTGGTGGTACTATCACCGCTGGTGGCACCATTTCTGTCGCTACTGGTGGCATTGACACGGCTCAACTTGCTGATGATGCAGTTGATGCAACTAAACTGGCAGACACTGCTGTTACTGCTGGTAGTTATACCGCTGCTGATATTACTGTTGACGCACAAGGACGAATTACTGCAGCTTCTAATGGTCAGGTTTCTACCTCAGAAATTGCTAGTAACGCTGTAACTTCTGGCAAACTTGCAGCAGATGCAGTAACGACTGCCAAAATTGCTGACGACGCTGTAACCGCTGCAAAGCTTGCAGACACCTCTGTGACTGCTGGTTCTTACGGTTCTAGCACAAGCGTTCCTTCGATCACTGTAGACGCACAGGGACGTATTACAGCAGCTTCTGGTAACACGATTTCTACTGATGTCGTTTCAGACACCACGCCTCAACTCGGTGGTGATCTTGACGTTCAAGCTAACGAAATCAATACCAGCACTACTAACGGCAACATCAAACTAAACCCCAATGGAACTGGTGTTGTCGAAGTAAAAGGTGCTGGTGGTAACGATGGCGTGTTGCAACTCAACTGTTCTGCTAACAGCCATGGTGTCAAAATCAAGTCACCTCCACACAGTGCTGCTGCTTCTTACAC
>CEOJ01057644.1_pt1 | contig 10352 bp, 21 predicted proteins | sample 530281 | NCBI WGS metagenome assembly CEOJ01 (sample SAMEA2619879, study PRJEB7988) | marine metagenome | isolation source: saline water (ENVO:00002010), including | reverse complement strand
GGGGAATCTCCTTGACTTGATGAATACATCATAGCAGATGTAGAGTAGTTTGTAAAGTGTTTTGTGTCAGTGACTACACTGTCACATCCACACCGAATCTTTTGAGAATGTGTGGATGAACGTCTGCAACCTCTTCAACAATTTGAATCTCTTGGTCTGCATCACAATCTTGATACAGGAGATTCAAAAGAGTATTTGAATAACTTTTTCGCAACTCTTTAATTGATAGGTTGAAGACAATATCATCAACATATTCTTGTAGAAAATCATCCCGAAGTTGAGAATTGCGGGAGATTTCTTCCGCAAATGATTCTTTTGTGTATTTTGACATAACGAAATAAGATGGAAAGTTACGTTCGTATTTCAGAACTTCACTATACAAATCAGGCATCTTCAAGAACTTTTGCAAGTCGTTTTTCCTCACGCAATTCTTTAACAATAAGTTGCAGTTGTCGAATATCTTCACTCAAGATAGTCAAATCATCATAGAGCAGTTCTGCTTGATAATTACTGGTACACTTTTTGTATTGCTTGGTCATCTTGTCGAACTTCTTCTTTTGAGTTTTGAGTTCTTTCTCATACTCTTGAAGAGTTTTGTTATCGTAAGTCATCTTACAGTGATAATCTAATAAAGTAGTTGATTATGGTTTGATAATAGTATCATGCTTGTTTTTTGTCAAGCATGATAATTATGTATTCAAGGAGTGGGGTCATAGAAAACAATCTCCTCCATCAATGGCATGATTTCATACTCAAGCAAATCAAGATGCTCAAGGTTAATCATCATGTCCATTAAATGAAGTTTACGTTCTCTATCAATCAGATTCTTGAATTGATAATAAACCGACTCAAGTTCTGCATAGGAATAGATTACTTTACCCATTGTCCTCGTTGTACCATAATCTTACGGATTTCAAGATAGATGAACTCCCTCATCCGTGGATTTGTAGTGGTGCTATAAGCATCACGGAGACGTTGAAGATATTCTTCTTGCGTCGTCATTTTTACAACCTTTGCATTAGTTTCACCGATTCCTTTCATAGAGGAACCTGCTTTCACTTTGTTGCGTCCAAAGTTACCAGAAACTCGACCAGAGGTGCGGAATTTCGGTTTGATTTTAGAGAGGTTTGAGAACATGTCTCGTTTGCTTTGACTCTTTAACTATACATGAAAAAGGGAGGTCCGCAACCTCCCGTGTGACACTATCAGAACTGTCCAGTAGTGTTGTAGTAAGCAGCATCGGTGATTGCATTGAAACAAGTTGCAATGTCTTCACGCAGTTTGGTTACTTCATACTGGTGAATCTCCCACCGTGCTTTAATATCCTCAAGATAATCAGCAGCAGTGAGGAGAACTTCGGGACGATTCATGTGGTCCTTGTTGACTACTCCGTTAGTATGGCATCAAAAAGGGGGTCTTGCAACCCCCTGTGTGCCACTTACTTAACTGTCTTCTTTGGTGGATTAACTAAGTTGTTTAGTTGTCTCTCCAATTCACATTTAATTGATGACAATTTACAGTAGAGATAATGTTTATATTCATTATCCTTAGTAAGTTCAACCAAATTATCTACTTGATGTAAAGCAAGTATAAGTTTTGTTTGCTCGTCAATCACTTTACAACTGCCCAGTTCTTATCTTCTTTCTTATTCATACTGAAACGATACTTACCATTGATAGAAGTCAGGTAAAGAATACCATTCAGTTCATTATCAATATAGCAAGAATGAAGTTTGCTCATCTCAGTCACAAAACGGAGACGAGCAGCATTAGAACGAGGGTCAACGCAGACCATTTTACGTTTTGTAGTCATTTTATTCAGACAAAAAGGGGAGCATTAGAGATTTCAACCAGTTCAGGTTGCTTAGAGTCATCAAACTCATTCATATGATAACATGTCCAACCAGCACTGGTGAAAACATACGCATATTCTTCATTATTGTCTTTGGTGAGATACTCATCCATAGACATCAGAACAGGAGGAGTGACATCACCATCACGGTCAGAATAATACTGAGGACCATACTTATGTCCGTTAGAGTGTTGACTTCCCTTTTTATTACTATTTTCCCATCGTTCATCAGTCCAGCACGATGACATATCTCCACCGTCAATCAGTTCTGCTACTTTCTCCTTCGTATTGTAGTGTGTCTTGAGAATCCGACCCAACCACTCAGGATAACCATCCCAATGATGATAAGCAGAAAGAATATCGTTGCCAATTTGAATACCGATGCGTGAACGAGTTGCCATGATAAAAAAATTAAGGACGAAAAGTTAAATCAGAGATATGCCAGTGGGTCATCCCCACCAAACCAATCTGTTTCCTCAGTTTCAATTTTGGATTCAAATTCATCCTCTAGCACATCATCCATAGATTCAAATACATCCATGGGTTCAGTAGACAAGAGTTCTTCAACCTGTTGGTCTTCAATAAAAATCCGAGACATGCCCTTCATTTGATTACCTAGTAATCATAGCACGTCTCGGTTGTGGTGGGAGTATCAGTGGACAGTCCCTTAACTGTCTTCAGTCAGTTAGTTCTACCCATTCATGGGGTTCGGTTACTTCTGCTGCTGGTGCTTCTGCCTCAAATACCTCTTCCTTAATGGTTTCAGGTGCTGGAGGTGGGGTTAGTTCTGCTGGTGCAGGTGCTGCAAAGACCTCTTCTTTCTTTGCATCTTTTCCCTCAAATAGGTCTCTAAATCTGCTCATCTTTTACTCCTGTAGTTTGTTGTGGTAGTTCATCAACTCCATAAACAACGTGCATCCACTCCCAAGTAGTGATACTAATAGCAGATGCAATCAAAGCAATAATAATAGTTTTATTCATAATCAGTGGTTATGGCATACTCCTTCTGCATGGCAATGGGTGCTATTTCCATTCATGTGAAATGTACCATGATAGAAACCAAAACCGATGATAGCACTAAAAAATGCGACCGCAGATGCTGCTGCGAATGGTGCTACGTTGGATGCACCCTTTGCTACTAAAGATTTCATAAAAAGTATCCTAAGTTTAATTAACTCTGGAGTATTTATACAAAAAGAGGGGCATTTCACCCCTAAGAGTCTGTTGGATTAGAAGGAAGACTTATCCCCCATCTCCCATTCAGGCAGCAACGGTGCTGCGGGAGAATGCAACAATGTTATTTGCTGCGGTTTCAGATGTGTTTGCATCTATGTTTATGTTCCGTCAACAATTACGACCTTTTTGCCCTGTCGAAACCATGGCACCCCCATGAGTGGAGGTGAGGGGAATCGAACCCCTGTCCAAAACAACAGACTTCGCAACCTCTTGAACACTTTATATAGTAATCGCACTTCCTTCATCAGTCAAGTAGTCTGTGAATAGAATACCATTTAGGTGGTCGATTTCATGTTGAATCACTCTCGAAAATATTCCATCAACTTCATCAACTTGTGGTTTGCCATTGATGTCTCTATACTTCACCTTAATCTTTTCTGGACGACATACCTCAGCAAAGAATCCAGGAACACTTAGGCACCCCTCTTTGAACTCTGTGGATGTACCATCATCCCAAATAATCTCTGGGTTAATTAACACCCAATCTTTTCCAAACTTATCAACAACTATGATGCGTTTGTTATACCCCCCTTGGGGTGCTGAAATTCCTATTCCACCTTCACTACGCATAAACAACCCTAAGTCCAAACAAAACTGTCGAACTTCATCATTTATCTTTGATACTCTCTTAGATTTCTTTCTAAGAACTGGTGAACCTTTTAGTTGTAATTTCATATTATTATTGCATGGAGAATAGGAGACTCGAACTCCTGACCCCCTGCGTGCAAAGCAGGTGCTCTACCAACTGAGCTAATTCCCCTCCAAATCAGTTGAATTGGAAATCAAAATTACATGCCAATGTAGTTCTGATAGAATCACTCCCATGTGGTGTTACCCCATGGTCCATCCAACCTGGAAAAATAAGGACTTTTCCCCTTTTACTTTCAAATGAATAGTTACTATAACCCATTTCTTTTCTAATCTTTGACCACCTTAAGTTTCCCATGTTAGGTGAATCATAAAAGAAGAAGTTAGAAAACCCCTCCCCCTCGTTCATAAAAAACACAGCAGAAAAATCATGCTCAGAATGATTATGAACTTCCTGATAAGAATGTCTTTTATAGTTATTCAACCAGGGGTCAGTAGAAGTACAATTAAAATCAAAGTTAATTATCTCTGAAAACTTTTTCAGAGTTGGGGAAATAACAGGAAGTGCATCTTTTGCACTAATAGTAATGGTGTCAACTTTACAGTCTTCAGTCCAATCCCACCTGTCATTGTCATGATTTTTTTGTGTAGAACAAAAATCTAATAACTCGTCAAAGTTTGGGATATCAAATCCACTAAAGAAACCTTTAGGGAAAATGTCTCTAATCATTTTTGTTCTTTGTTTTTCTTGAAGTATAATTTATAATACTTCTTCTTCATTTCATCAATAGTTTTCATATCTTCTTCAAATCCCATATACTTGAGATGTTGGTAAGTTCCCTCCATTTCACTGATAAGGAGAAGAAGATTTATTGGGGTCACAGGACGACCACCAAAAGTGAAATGACTATGATTCATAATGAAGAAGTGTCGATGAAAGGACTTGAACCTTCATGGATTGCTCCACTGGAACCTAAACCCAGCGCGTATACCAATTCCGCCACATCGACAGACTCCTCCACCTGGACTCGAACCAGGAACCCTCTGATTAACAGTCAGATGCTCTGCCGATTGAGCTATAGAGGATTGCAGATTAGTCAAATACAGTGTTTAGATTGAAAGATATAGTAACTCTATCTTTCTTTACTGGATTTACATAATGTATAAGGTCAGACGGAAATATAATTACCGTTCCTTCTTTCATATTCTTTGTTGTATAACAACCTGAAGAATAAACATCACTCTTGTTAAAGAAAGCAGTTGTGTTTACTTCATCAAGACTTAAAATGTAAATCCCAGAAAAGTGACAAAACTCATGTACATGACATTCTTGATAAAATCCTTCAGTGTAGTAGTTAAACCACAAGTCACTGATTTTACTTTCATGTGGAGTTTTAGTTAAATGTACCGTAGAAACACATTCATCAAATGGTTTCCAGATAACATTATTTGTTATCATGTCATCCCAAAGAAAATTAACTTTGTAACTGAGTGATGTGCAAACCTCACAGTTCCAATCTTCTCTTTGGTATTTGTCCTTATTGACTTTAATATCTTCCATAATCATTGGAAGATACTTTTCTTTTATTTGTTGATGCTCATCAATTTCTTTATAGAAAATAAAGGGACCAGGGAACTGATAGAACATATTCAAATATATTTTACAGCAATAGTATACCTTGGTCTATTTCTAAAAGAAGTTGCTTTATGCCAAATTTCAGCATCAAACATGACAAGTCTATTTGGTTTAGGCAATACACCAATTATTTCATCATTAACTAAAAATTGTGTTTCACCACCATCATTCATATCCCAAGAAAGATTTGGGTAATACAAAAATGTTTTAGCATCTTTACCTTCGTCACTATCTGTATGAAAATGTGGATTTTCATTTGCAGTGAACAAATTGATGTACATTCTGAAAATTCTCTTACCTTCTACTTGCTTAAAGTCTTTTCTTATTGCAAGGTCGAATGAAGAATAATATGAAGACTCTGGAGAGATGTTTGAAATCATTCCAGTTATGGGTCCACCAGGCATATCGGTTTCACCTATTTCATATAATGCATTTTGACAAAACTCGAATATAAGTCTATGCGAGTTAATATCAAAAAAATCATCAGAAACTACTATGCTCATCAATCACGATTTGGTTTTTCTAACATGTATTCTACGGTATTTGCTATGTCTTCCATAGCATCACGAAGCACAGGTTGTTGACCAGAATGACACTCATTTTTTGCAATGCCACTCTTCAACTCCTCACAGAGTTGCCAACGCCACTGACCCATACTTTTAGAATACCAAAGATTGATTTTCATAATAAATTGTATGACATGTTCCCCGAAGGGAATCGGGACTACAGGATTTGAACCTGTGACCTCTGCTTCCCAAAAGCAGCGTTCTACCAAACTGAACTAAGTCCCGTGGTGCTTGAAGAGGGGATCGAACCCCCGACCGCCTCGGTGTAAACGAGATGCTCTACCGCTGAGCTATTCAAGCATGTGATGGATTCCTATCGCCGCTATTTCTGAATCCATCAAAGGGAAATACCGCAGTCAAGTGATTTGCTTGACTTGAACAGCATAGCATGAACTATGTATGCTGTCAACGGAGAGGGTGGGATTTGAACCCACGGATGCTTTCACATCGCTGGTTTTCAAGACCAGTGCCATAAACCACTCGACCACCTCTCCAGTGGTTCATTTATACTAGCAGAATGTATCTATTATGTCAACTGAAACATTCTGGAGTCTTTCAATGCTTTACCTTCTAACAAATGTATTTTATCAGATTCAATATAACTAAATGCCAATGTAGTTCTCATCTCATGCGTAAAGTTATTTGGTGCAAACCCACAGTGTTGCCAATTAGATGGCAATAAAACCGCAGTGTTTGGAATATAAGAATGATAATAATATTTGTGCGTATGTGGGTCTTGAACTACAAGTTCACCACCCCATTGTGTGCTCCAACTAAGTTCAGTGAATAATACTACTGTATAGAAGTAATCTTCAATGTAGTCCTTATGGAATATAGCAGGTGAACCTGTTACCTTTCCACCTGTGTTTATCCTCATTAAGGATACATCTTTCTTTAAAATCTTTTTTACTTTTAATCGTAAATCTGTACCTGCTTTATAAAAATGAAGACAGTCTCTCTTTTCATTTTTAGGTACTTGGAAAAACTTCTGATTAGGTTCAGCAGAAGTCATATCATGAGTCCATGCTCTATGTATTTCTTCATTTACAGCAAGAAATGAAGATTTACTTAAAGCATGGGGTATTTCAATTGATGAGTTCACATTGAGTCAATAATTTTAAGTAGTTCTTCTTCTGAGAATTGATTGGATTCGATGAGTTTAGATACAGTTTCAACGTGTTCCAGACCTAATTTCTTTCTCATCCAAGAATCAAGTGCATCAACAGGTCTTCCACCTTTTGCCATCACTTCATTCTTATGCTTTCTATAAGCATCAGCAGATTCACGTCTCTTTTGTCTTTCTGCTGCTGCCTCACGACCTTTTGCTTCCCAATTTGCTTTATTCTTAGCATCAATTGCTTTGAGTTTAGGATTGAGTTCTTCACTCATCTCCTCATCATCAGAAGGATTCTGAGTAACTTTATTTGCTACCTTCATTGCACCTTTTCTTAGTGCTGCTTTTCCTACTGACTTTGCTCCCATTTTTAGAACACCAGCAAGAGCAGGTGCAATTTCAGCAAGGTTCTCTTCCTTCATGTCTTCAACATGGTCTCTAATCTTTGCTGCTTGTTTTGCGTGTGCTTTACTTGCACCCTCTAACTTGCTTGCTACTTTTTCGAGACCTTTATGGGTTGCACCTTCAGATACTGGTTCTGCTTTATCACCATAAGTTTCACATGGGTTCTTACCACATCCACAATTCTTGTACTTGTAGCTCTTCTTCTCTTCCAAATATGGTGAAGTGTAAGGCCAACGATTCAAGAAATCATCCTTCTGATGTGTTGATTCAGAAAGAATCTTATTTGTTAAATTGTTAATGTCGTTGAGATTCATTATCCTTGAGCAGGTCGTAAGTATATTTATACTTCGACCTCAGGCAGGTCATAGTTAGTAACCAGCAATTCGGTCTTCACATTGTCCTGTGTGCCCTTCTGACCCCTGTGTACCATTGAATAACGGAGTTTCCATTCATTTAGATTATACTCCTTGTAACGGTTCAATAACCAGTCATTCACGTTATATGTAATCATGAACCGATGCGGGCACGAGTCCACATCATCAGCAAACCTTTCATGACTGAAAGAACTATGAAGTTTACGACCAGTACCATAAAGAAAGTCTTTAATGTCGTAGGGAGGGTCAAGGAATACAAAAGCATCTTCACCTGGAGCATTCATTACTTCAGCATAGTCAATGTTAGTAATCTTCCAGTTTCTAATGATATAAGAATACTTTGGAAGTTTATCAATACCAACAAGAGAAAAATTAGAACGTGATGCTTGAACAGAGAACGTGGAGTTCTCAGTCAAACCAGAGTAAGAACACTTATTCATCACGAAGAAAGCAACTGCCTGCTCAATAGGTTCCAGAGTTTCAATGTCACTCTGATACCCTTTGAACAGTTCTCTATGTGCTTCATCATCACCAAGAACTTCTTCTTTGATGTTCCTCAATTTCTCTGTCAATACAAGACCATTGTCCCGAAGTTGAACCCAGAAATTATACAGATAAAAATACTTATCATTCACCCAGATAGGGCAACTTGTATAGTTCTGACTGATAAGCAGAGAGATACTTCCCCCACCCAGAAATGGTTCACGAAACTCTTTGAAGTCACTAGGAAACCAGGGAGCAAGAGTTTTCAGTGCTTTACTCTTACCACCTGGATACCGCAGACATGTTTTAAGTGGAAATTGTTTCATTCTAAGGTATTACAACTCCAGGAAGATAATCTACTACTTCTAATATAACATGCTCCCATCAATTTGCCAAAGGAAGCATCTTTTACTAATTCAACATCTACTCTACTTAGAGCACCCCAACGTCCTCTAGCAATGCTTAGTTTGAATAGGTTAATCATCTTTCTCTAATCCAATTAACTATAGTATCATTTATCACATCAGATAGACGAATTTGAGAAGTTGGAAAAGAAAAGTAATCCAAATCAAGATTTAGAATGGTCATATCACTTGGTGTGAACATGGAAAATACACCATCACCTTTGCTAACATAACACTTCTGTGCTGTCTCTCTTGATGCAATGGCAACTTTATGATTCTTGTAATCAACAATCATCACGAAGTCAAATTTGTTTTCTGTTTTATATCGGTTGAATGTTGCTTCACTAACATCACCCCGATAGTTTTTCATCTTAACTTGTTTACACTTACCATTCCCATAAAAGAAACCCTTCAGTGCCTTCTGTTCGATGCGAATAGTTTCACCATTATATTCCATATGAAAGTCTACACCATCCTCATCCACATATTTGAATGGGGAACAGCAGCAAACAGCAAGTTCAAATGCTTTTGAACGGAAAAAGTTATCAGAATTACTCTTCAGTCCAGGGTCTTCAGAAACATCTCGGAAAGTGCCAAAGACTTTGTTCCAATCAACTTGAGTCTCGCAGATTTCTTTGAATTGTTCAGTTGTAATCATCGTCTGTAATGTTTTTGAGGATTTCCTACTAAAGATAAAAGTTTACCACTTTCTCCCTCATATAGAAGTTTGAGATACTTATCCTTTGCTTCCATATCCAAATCATAATGGAAATAATGTCTACCATATCTTGGTGCTTGAACTTCCCACTCACCAAGTGGATTTAGAACACCACTTGTTGATGCAGACTTAGTTTTATCCATGGTTTCTTCGTTACCATCCCAAAACCAATTTGTGCAACTATCTACAGTAAGAATGTAAGACATTCCACTAAATGCTGCCATACTCAACCAACCTTGGTGCCAATTCTCAAAAACATTATCTCTAATGCTAATAAGGTGTTGTGCTCCCTTCTTGATTACTTCAGAATCAAACTTAAACCCATTAGTTGCATGAAAAATCAAATCAGGACTCTGGGAACATATTAGTTCCATAAGAGACCTATTCATTGATTTTGTATCCGACAAGTGTAGAGTATAACTCCACATGTCATTGCAAATTAAACTACAAAATCCAAATCTAGGAGATGGATTATATTCTGGTGGCAGTCTCCATTTTTCAATAGGATAGTCATTACTAATACAGGGAGAATCCATAGCAACCAAAATAGTTTTGGAGGTTATGGAGTATAGTTTTCCTGTTTTAGAATAGTGTCTAATCTGATTACGAGCAATCTTTCCCGCATACTCTTCACTTTGACAACAAGTTCCTAAATTTAATCCGACACCAAGTTTTTTCTGATATTCCTCAACTTCAGTCAAAGCATCTGAGAGGAGTATATCATCCGCATCATCTTTACGGAATAACCATTGATTAGGGTCGTAACCCGAAAGAGCACATTCTGGTGTTTGAAGAATATCTACTTTATTTTCTGCTGCCCAATCTAAAGCTTTTTTAATCTCACTCAGATTATCTGATATGGAGTTTGACTTAACTGGAATCTGTGCTCCAGCAATTCTAATTGTATTAGGCATAGTATTCAATAATAAAGTAGGAGTGGGGGGACTTGAACCCCCACGGGATTACTCCCAACAGAT
>CEOJ01013000.1_pt1 | contig 10405 bp, 9 predicted proteins | sample 530281 | NCBI WGS metagenome assembly CEOJ01 (sample SAMEA2619879, study PRJEB7988) | marine metagenome | isolation source: saline water (ENVO:00002010), including | reverse complement strand
TCAGTATCATCTGCAGTTGGAATTTATGGAATGTCACTTCTATATCTTTGGAGTGGAAGTTTGTACATAACAGATCTAACAATTTTATGGGACTCCATGTCGACCCTTGATCCGTTGCCGGTAATTTCTATCGGAATGATGTTAGTAGCCTTTGGATTTAAGATAGGGGCAGCTCCATTCCACCTTGCGATACCAGATGCATATTCCGGAGCATCATCATTAGTTGCCGGACTCCTCGCAACTGCATCTAAGGCAATGGGTTTTGTAGCTTTGATGCGAATTTTAGTATTAATTTCAATGCCAGATCAAGGTGAAGCATTTTGGATGATAATCGTTGCAATTATCTCTGTAATTACAATGACTTGGGGCAATATCTCTGCTCTTTCAAGCACAAATCCAAAAAGAATCCTTGCATATTCTAGCGTAGCCCATGCAGGATACATGCTCGCTGCCATTGCAGCAATTGGAGCTGGACTAGGAAATTTAGATTCATATTCTCTAATTGTTACTGCGATATTATTCCATCTAACAGTTCTAGTAGTCTTCAAACTTGGAGCATTTTTAGTTTTGAACATACTCGAATACAAAAATAATAGCCATAAACTTGAGGGACTTCATGGACTCGCAAGCAGAGATCCTATACTAGCAGGTTCAATGTTCATTTTCTTACTATCTCTAGCTGGAGTTCCACCATTCTCAGGCTTTCTTTCAAAACTCCTAATGATTAATGGGATATTGAATTCTACAATAGATACTGGAAGTATTTCAGCATCAGCTATTCAGGAATGGATTGTTAGTGTAGATATGCTTTTTTGGTTAGCTTTGGCAATTGTATTAAATAGCGCCTTATCACTGTTTTACTACTTAAGAATGGGAATGATCATGTTCTTTGAGAAAACAGAAAACGATCAACCAATCACTTATTCAATCTGGATTAAGGTTTCAATTATCATTTTAGCAATATTGACTGCATTATTTGGAATTGGACCAATTAGCGAAATATTACTAGATTCCGTAACTAATTCAGCAAACGATTTCTTGGGCATAAATAGTTAATTTTAGGCTCAAGTTCACATAGGGGCCGGACTTCGGACCCTTTATGGCACGTAGGGAAGAATCCATCGATAAAGAATTACTTGCTCAATTAGAGTCCGGTGGAGATAGAATAAGGGTGCCAATACCGAATAGAAAGGTGAATGAGATGTTTGCCATTGCAGACCAAATTCTAGGTGGAAGAAGAGTAAGATCAATATGCGAGGATGGGGAAACTAGACTTTCAAGAATACCAGGAAAAATGAGAAGAAGACAATGGGTCAGAGAAGGAGATTTGATAGTTATACAACCTTGGGAATTTCAAGACGAAAAAGCAAACGTATGTATGAGATACACCAAGACACAATCACTCTACCTTTCTAGGAAAGGTGTACTTCCTGAGATAGTAGATTTGTTCGGTATGACAAAAGATGAGGAGATGGGAACAATGGAAGAAGAAACCTATTCCGAAGAATCCACTACATTTGAAGATGAAATCCAGATTTCGGAAGAAGCAGATCCATTAGTAGAAGAAAAGAAACATCAATCCGAAAAGGAAGATGATATCGATTCATTTTTTGGGTGATAAATTGTCCAATGATAATAATTGGAATTCTGATGATCTAGATATAGATAAAATCCTAAAATCAGAAAAAAAATATGAGTGGATTTCTGAACCCAAATATAAAAAAATTTTTGAAGAGATTGAACATTCTATCCAGGGAGTATTAGGTAAAGGACAATTTGATTGGGTAGATAGGCGTGTTTTTGATCAAGTTTTTGACCGTTCAACACTTTTATCTTTACATAAACTCATGCAACAAGGTAATATTGAGACAATTGATTATCCGATAGCTAGGGGCAAGGAAGCCCATGTTTTCAAAGCGACATCAGACGAAGGTCCTTTGGCGATAAAAATTTTTCATACCACTAATGCAGTTTTCAAAGGCCTAACAAAATATATAGATGGAGACCCAAGATTTTCTGGATTATCTAGAAGACATAGAGAGTTGGTAAATATATGGGTCCGTAAAGAATTCAGAAATCTAAAAAGAATGAAAAAATATGGAATAAGAGTACCAAACCCTGTTTCAAGTCTCAAAAATGTCCTAGTAATGGAATTTATTGGTTCAAATGAAACTGCTAGCCCCAGGTTAAAAGATGTAAAAATCGAAAATCCAATTAACGTTTTTGAAGAAATCCTCAAAATGACTGCAGTAAATTGGCAAATTTGTGACTTGGTACATGCCGATTTAAGTGAATATAATATTCTTTGGAAAGATGATATTCCTTGGATAATTGATGTCGGACAAGGCGTTACTAGTAGACATCCAAGTGCAAATGAATTTCTTGTTAGAGATGTTACTCGGATTACTAATTGGATTAATAAGCAAGGATTTGATTATTCAGTTGCAGATAGTATGGTAAAAGTACTAGATATTCCAGTAACAAAGGGTGATTAGTAATCTGGAGCATTAAAATTCAGTGACCATTTGGGTATATCATGGAGCATCTCAGCAGAGTTCCCAAAGATAGAATTGCAGTCCTAATTGGCAAGGGTGGACAAACTAGGAAGATGATAGAAGATTCCTGTGGTGGAACATTAACTATAGATTCACAAACCGGTGATGTTTCTATAGTATGGGACGAAGAGGTAGATCCAATAAAGAAAATGAAAATTCCTGATGTAATTAATGCTATTGGAAGAGGTTTAGCACCTAGAAGGGCAATTCAGTTAATTGAAGATGAAATGTTTCTTAGAATATATGATATTAGAGAATGGGTTGGTAGACAACCCAAACAGACTAAAAGAATGAGAGGTAGATTAATTGGCACAAATGGCAGGATTAGAACACTAATTGAAGAATTTTCTAACTGTGAAATTGCAATTTATGGATCAACAGTAGTTGTAATTGGCGATAGAGATGGGCTAGAACTAGCTGCACCAGCAATTGAAGGAATTCTCAGAGGATCTGAGCACGGAACTGTTCTTTTTGGTTTGGAAAAGGATAGAAAGCGACAAAGACTCAAATCCAAGAATCTAGACACATTCCAAGAGCGAGGAAAACTATCTACAGATTCCTTTGAATCAATGGTTCCAGGACTATCAGAGGCTAGAAGAAAACGTAGAAATGAGGATAGCATTCTGCCACATTCCGAAAAGGAAAAGCAAGAAATTACAAATTTAGTAGAAGATGAGAGTATTTTGTTCGAAGAAGAGTAATCGGACCGTCAATAATAAGCCCTAGGCTCTTCTCGCAACATCATGAAGTACCCCTTCGAAGACATGTATGATTTTGAGCGATGGTCAACAAATCTTCTAATTTTTATCAGTTTTTTATTCTTCTTAGGAATATTTCTGATATACGTAGATTTAGAAAATCCACTTTCAGATTTCTTATCGACATATTTCTTAGATCAAATCATTAATGAAGGAACGAGCGGAACTGGAGATTCTGATTATAATTTGGTTAATACATTTACATATGCATTCGTATTAATGCTATTCGTAATATTCCTATCTTCATGGTTACGTCAACTAAATGTAGATACCAGTGAAGCTACTATCTTAGCACTACTACCATTTATTTCTTGGGCAGTTTTTGGTCAAGTTTTAGAAGACGCAAACATGTTCAACTCATCAATATCACCCTTTTTTGTAAGTCCAGGTGTCCACTTCCATACTGCAACATGGGTAATAATAGGTGGTTACGCCGGATATTTATATCAAAGAAATAATGAGGGGGAAAATCACTCATTTAACTCAATGTGTAGTCTTCTAATATTAATTCAGTTCATAATATTCTTTTCATCTATAAGTGAAAGTGCAGCTGTTTTGAATTATCAGATCCCCCTAGCGCCCTTGGTTATTCTAGGTACACTTTCTGTTTTTCTACCACAGATTTTTGATAATTCACTAGATGATTTTACCCCTATTCAAAAATCTGCATATCTCATTGGATTAGGCGGGACAGTAATTTTCTTGGGAGCTTTATCCGCTTATGTTCTCCATAATCCTGAGGATGATTTACTATTATGGCCTCTGATAATTATTCCAATATCTGCATTAGTTGCTATTTTCATGTATGTTTATGGAAAAGATGCTTCATTTGAACTAAACAAGAATGGACTTGTTGCAGGAGTATTGCCCGAGGGGATGACCGAAAACGAGTATTTAGAGCTCAATTCTCCAGATAAAGACTTGATTGAAAGTCTTAGATGGAAAGCAGTAATGTCTTATCCAATTGTTTTCCTTGCAGTTTCAGGACAAATTCTAGATGGTTTAGCAACATTTGTAGGCTTGGAATACTTAGGTTATTCAGAAAAACACGTTGTTTCTGAAAGAATAATTGATTGGTCAAGAGATAATTTTGATACTGCAGCCGCATTTATCTTGGTTAAAGTCGGTCTTGGTGGACTAATTTGGTGGTTCTATACACTAGCCAACTTTGAATTCAAACAACAACATCTAAGATTACTTGTTGGATTAGCAATGATGGTCGTAGGCCTTGCTCCAGGGTTGAGAGATATACTACGTATGGCCTTAGGTGTTTGACCACCATTTTTTCAATTATCTACCAATTTTCATATTCTTTTTCCACTTAATTGAAGAATATCTTGTTTCTCGCAAGCATGGGCGACATGGACAGATTGATAACTAGAGCTGATAAAAAAAGTTCCGAGTTCATTGAACGTAGAGAAAGAAATATCATACTTTCAGAAGAGTTACGTTCAAAAATAGACACTGTGAAATTAGGAGGTGGCGAAAAATATGTTGAACGTCACAAATCAAGAGGTAAACTACTACCAAGAGAAAGGATATCTAAAATCTGTGATCCAGGTAGTCCATTTCTGGAATTATCTTCATTAGCAGCTAATGGAATGTATGATTCAAAGGCTTATTCAGCGGGATTGGTAACAGGAATTGGCATTGTTCACGGTAAGGAGTGTATGTTTGTAGCTAATGATGCTACGGTTAAAGGCGGTTCTTATTATCCCATGACAGTAAAAAAACATATTAGGGCTCAAGAAATAGCCGAAGAGAATAATCTCCCATGTATATATCTCGTAGATTCTGGCGGCGCCTTTCTTCCACTGCAGGATGAAGTATTTCCAGATAAATTACACTTTGGAAGAATTTTCAGAAATCAAGCCATTCTTTCTAGTAGGGGAATTCCTCAGGTTGCAGCAGTTTTGGGATCATGTACTGCAGGTGGAGCCTATATTCCCGCAATGTCCGATGAGTCAATAATAGTAAAGGGAAATGGTACTATATTCCTAGCAGGGCCGCCCTTGGTGAAGGCTGCAACAGGTGAGGAAGTGTCTTCCAATGATTTGGGTGGTGCCGAGGTTCATACTTCAGAATCCGGAGTCGCAGATCATTTCGCAGAAAATGAAGACGAAGCATTGAAGTTAGTAAGAAATGTTATCGAGAATCTAAATATTAAGCCTAAAAGTAGGTTAGATGTAATTGAGCCTGAAAGCCCCTATCATGACATAGATGATTTGATGGGAATTATTCCAACTGATAATAGAACCCCATATGACGTTAAAGAGGTTATTTCTAGAATAGTAGATTCTTCACGATTTCATGAATTTAAACAACGCTATGGTCAAACATTAGTATGTGGTTTTGCAAGAATATATGGCTATCCTGTCGGAATAGTTGCTAACAATGGTATCTTATTTTCAGAATCATCATTGAAAGGTGCTCATTTCGTAGAATTATGTGGACAGAGAGGAATTCCATTAATTTTTTTACAAAATATTGCAGGTTTTATGGTAGGAAGAGACGCCGAATCAGGCGGAATTGCGAAGGACGGCGCTAAATTAGTTACTGCTGTTTCATGCGTATCAGTGCCCAAATTTACCGTTATAATCGGCGGTTCACATGGCGCTGGAAATTATGGGATGTGTGGCAGGGCATATGATCCCAGGTTCCTTTTCATGTGGCCTAACGCTAGAATTAGTGTGATGGGTGGTGAACAAGCAGCAAGTGTATTATCTACTGTTGGAAATGCAAATCCTGAAGAAATCAGAGCTAAGTATGAGGAAGAAAGTAATCCTTATTATTCGACCGCAAGAATTTGGGATGATGGAGTGATTGATCCACGAGATACTCGAGATATTCTAGGACTTTGTATTTCTGCGAGCCTTAACAATGAAATTCACGATAGTAAATTTGGAGTATTCAGGATGTGAAAAAATGATGATTGATGAAATACCGGAAACAAATATGTGTAGATTAGAGATTGATGGACCTATAGCTAAGATAATTTTGACAAGAACAGATGTATTTAATGCACTTAATACGGAATTAATTTCAGAAATTATTGAATGTCTTGAATGGACGGCTCAACGGTCAGTAGGAGTAACAGAACAACTGCATGACTCGAAGAAAAATCCCTATCTTCGTGTGTTAATTTTATCTTCTGAAGGAAAGCACTTCTGCGCTGGAGCCGATATCAATATGATGAGGGATGCAGGAAGCAAAAGTGAAGAAGAAAATAGAGAAGATTCCAAACGTCTTGATAGACTATTTCACGGTCTTTGGTCACATCCATGTTTCACTATAGCTTGTATTCAGGGAGTGGCCTTAGGTGGTGGAGCTGGCTTAATTTCCTGCATAGATTATGTGATTGCAGAACCTAATACAAAAATTGCCCTCTCTGAGGCAAAATTGGGCATTTCCGCAGCAGTAATTGGGCCCTATGTTTACAGAAGAATAGGTAGCGCTCAATATCGGAGACTAGCAATGCTAGCATCGAGAATAAATTCAGATGAAGCTCTAAGAATTGGATTTGTCGATAAAATAGTTGATTCAATAGAAGATTTTTCTACTGCAACAGATGAGATAGTTTCGGATATAATGACTTCTGGACCTATATCCGTAACATCAGTAAAAAATACAACGTTAACAATGGATCGATGGAATTCTGATGATCAGTCACTTAGGGATTGGACTCTGGATTTAACAAGTAAAATGAGAGGCTCAGATGAAGGACAGGAAGGACTAACTTCTTTTATTGAAGGTAGAAAACCGTCTTGGATAGTTGATGAATAGGGGTAGTTTAATGATACCGGATTGGATGAGAAACTCCCCACATCCATTCACTAATGTATTAATTGCTAATAGAGGGGAAATAGCCGTCAGAATTATCAAAGCAACCAGAGAAGCTGGTTTAAGGAGCATAGCAATTTTTTCAGATGCAGATCGATATTCCTTGCACGTAGAGATTGCAGATGATTCATTTTATCTACCTGGAGAAACCCTAGAGGAAACCTATCTAAACTTAGAATCAATTATAAAAATCGCTAAAGATTCTGGAGCAGAAGCTATTCACCCTGGCTATGGCTTTCTATCAGAACGACCAGATTTCGCCGAGGCAGTAAAAGACGCTGGTCTAATCTGGATAGGTCCACCCAGCGATGCTATTGCAATCATGGGAAATAAGATATCCGCTCGGAAACTGATGATAGATTCTGATGTTCCAGTTATTCCGGGAGAAGAGTTGGAGATTACTGAAGATGCAGAACATCTTGGAATATTAGCATCGGCAGCTGCTAAAATTGGATATCCACTACTATTGAAAGCTAGCGCAGGAGGTGGCGGCAAAGGAATGAGAACTGTAATTGAACCTCGATCTTTAAGAACAGAATATGAAGCTGCAGCTAGGGAAGCATCAACAGCCTTCGGAGATGGAACTATATACATAGAAAAACTACTAAAAAACTCTAGACACGTAGAAATTCAAATTTTAAGTGATAATTTTGGAAAAACAATCCATCTTAATGAAAGAGACTGTTCTTTACAAAGAAGATTTCAAAAAATTATTGAAGAATCTCCTTCGCCTGCTCTCACACCCGAAATTCGTAAAAAAATGGGAGATGCAGCCATCAAAGCTGCAAATTCTGTAGGATATGTGGGAGCGGGAACCGTAGAATTTCTTCTAACCAGTAACGGTCTTTTTTATTTTCTAGAAATGAATACAAGATTACAAGTTGAACACCCTGTAACTGAATTAGTAACTGGAATTGATTTGGTTCAAAAACAGTTTGAGATAGCTTCTGGATTGCCAATAGAAGTTAGTCAAGAAAATATTTCAATTCAGGGGCACGCAATCGAAGCGAGAATTTATGCCGAAGATCCAGAAAGTGGTTTCCTTCCTTCGACGGGAAAGATTGAGACTTGGATTCCACCGGATGGTCCAGGCATTAGAGTGGATTCTGGAATCAGAGAGAAAGATGAAGTATCAATAGATTTCGATCCAATGTTGGCTAAATTAATTGTTCACGGTCCAGACAGGAAATCTGCGATAAGAAGACTACAAACAGCCTTATCAAATTTCATAGTTCTAGGTGTCCGGACAAATATAGGATTTATGCAAGATCTAATTTCAGATCAATCATTCTTGATTGGAGATGTAGATACCGATTTTATTAAAAATACTGAAACAACCAATCTTGAGAAACCAAAAATTGATGATAAAATTATTGCATTATTTGCATCAGCATCAGATTACATCGGGATAAACAGAAACACTTCCACAACGTCAAAAAATAGCTACAATGAATTTAATGATAATTATCAAAATCCTTTTCATATCTTGAATAGAAATTTTCCTTAGGTGTAATTATGGACTGGACAGTAGAATCAAACTCCGATAGATATTCTATCAACTTCAAAGATAATTCGGGAATCATTCATATTTCAGAGATTACAAAGAATGGAAAAGTAACTTCCAGTCCAGAAATTTCATTCTCAAAAGAAACAAAAAATGGTAGAATAGATATAGAAATGGAAGGAATTAAGAAATTTTTTCATGCTGTCAAATCAGGAGATATGTGGTGGATTCATTTTGAAGGGAAGGTGTATACGGTTAGCTCTATCGAATCAGGAACATTATCATCTGAAGAAGCTGGTGGATTAACCGCTCCCATGCCCGGCACTATTCAACAAATATTAGTGACAAAGGGACAAAAAGTTCGTAGTGGACAAACACTAATGATACTTGAGGCAATGAAAATGGAGCATAAGATAAAGGCTCCAAACTCCGGTGAAATTATTAGAATTAATTACTCCTTGGGAAATAGAGTGGAAATGGGAGCCAATCTAATTGAAATCGAATAATTATATCTAATTTTAAGAATCAATAATTTCAAAATACAAGTCCAATCTCTTTACTACCTCTTGATATTTTTCTTCTACTTCAAAAAGAGAACTGTCATTTGTATATATTAGCAACGAATCGCCAGATTTCGGAACTTGGTAAGCACTGATTGCTCCCATGTTTATCCTAGTGCTACCACCTTCTGTTTCAACTAATATCCAATCTGTCATATCCTTTCACTATCAATTACTTATATTGCCTTTTCTATTTCTATATCTCTGAAATTCTTATTCTTGTAAAAGAAACCTAAAATGGACGGGGATAAAATCATACTTGCAATTAGTGATAGTGCTATCATAATGGCGCAGAATAGGCCAAATGTTGAAAAGAATCCCATCTCGGACTGATTGATCATCATAAATCCAGTCATATCTGAAACCGCTGAGCCAAAGAGTGCAAGTCCTGATGCCCCACCAACAGTCCCTAAAGCATCTATAGTGTTAACGCCCGCTTCCCACTCTTCTCTAAATCTTTCAATTACATGAATTACATAGTCTATACCTACACCTAATGATATTGCAGCAATTGAGACAGTTACCATGTTTAGGCCATATCCAGCAATACCAATTAATGCATACAACCAAATTATCATCAATAAAATCGGAGCTGTTGTAATAGCGGCCAAAATAAATGGAACAGTTCCCCATAGCAATGAAAGAACAATTGTAGCCATTCCAAACAACAATATGTTTTCCCAACCAACTAATAGGACGTAAATTAATCCCAGAATTACTAAGTTAGTAGCAATTCTAAATATAAATCTAGCAGGATTTTTACTTTCCCTGGACAATCTCTCTTTCATACTCTCTTCTTCTCTGAATCCCCACCATAGAGTGAACATACACAAAATTACTCCAAGCAACAGCGTTTCTTGAAGATCATCTTGCATAGAATCTGCTGCCACAAACCGAATAATTGGCTCACCTGTGGGAATTGCCCAGGAAATAGGAAAATCCTCATCTTTCAGTGCTATTTCTAAATCGCCTCTTTGATCTAGAGGGGTTGAAGATAAATTTTGCAGTGGCTGCATATCGCCTCTTAGCTGTATTAATGCCGGCTCAACCAAAGCAAACTGTTCCGGACTGGATAAACCGAATCGTAAAGAAGTTCTCGGGAAAGTAGCTATACTGCCTTTTTCTGTTAGCCAGGGCCTGTTGTAATCTAAAGCTCCTTCGTATTGAATAAATTCGCCGACAATACTG
>CEOJ01028443.1_pt1 | contig 10458 bp, 5 predicted proteins | sample 530281 | NCBI WGS metagenome assembly CEOJ01 (sample SAMEA2619879, study PRJEB7988) | marine metagenome | isolation source: saline water (ENVO:00002010), including | reverse complement strand
TCAACAGTCAAAGTATATGCTGGCTGGAAATATGGTAAGATCTGCTCCACAATTTGAAGCATATCATCATTTAACTTTGTGTATATGCTTAACTCAAAAGACATATTATATGGCACGGGCATATATGTCTTTCTTGGTTTCTTTTTATCGCTGTTAAGTCCAGCAATAAATGTTTGAGTAGAAGTTACCTTCCTTGATGGGTCATAACTCAGACCAATCATCTCAAAAGACATTCTTGGCAGAGACAACTGAGTTGGTTTGTTCAGGTCTGCTACCTGCTCTAGTCTGGCAAGAAACTTTTGAGTAGGACCATATGCAAGCGGAACTTTCAGTTCGCTTACAGTGTTATCAGAAGAATCCGTATGGCGGATATTGATATCATTGAAGAGTGTTCCGAATCCAATTACGGTTCTTCTTAATATTTCGTGGTAAAAATACTCAAACATTTTTCAACCAATACGATATACTATTTAGGAAGGAGTTCCAAATGGGTTGCCCTCAGTGAAGTCGAGGATAGCATCACCTTCAGATTCAAAGATATCATTCTGAGCATATGGATCAACAAGGTTATCTGTGTTAACAACTCTAACCTTATAAATTGCACCAGAAGTTTCACCTGTTATAACATCTCCTGGTACGAAATCACCAGTCACGTTTCCAAGTTCAAGTTTCGTAGTATCAGCATTCCACTCTCTTACGCGAGCAGTATTACCACTTACACTTCCTGTAACGGTCTCATTATAGATAAACGTACCAATACCAATAGTAGAACCAGAACCAACAGGCGCAGCGACAGTTACCTCTGGTATGACTGTATATCCGTAACCACCATCAAGAATATTAATTTGAGTTACAGTTCCTCCATCATTGACAACTGCTGTTCCAGTTGCGGTTGATATTCCTGGGAAATCTATATAATTTTTCTCAGATACTTCATTACTGATGGTAACTGTTGGTGGTGCTAAATATCCTCCACCTCCATATGTAACTGCGATTCCAGTGACAATACCACAGTTTTCTCTACCAAATTCAAAGACTGAAGTTGCTATACCAACATTAGTTGCCGCATTATTAATGGATATAGTACTAGAACCAATAGAAGTAACAAATGTATCTGAAGGAATGAAATTGTAATAATCACTGTAACCAACACCCAATCTAACTCTATCGCCAACAACGATATTGGTTGTAGTAACTCCAGTAATAGTATCTGATCCAATACCAATTGTTCCTTGAGTTTTTATCGAAGTTGCCCTAATGGTTGCAATACCAAGTGCTCTAAACTGTTCATCACCACCTTGAGATGGACCAATAGTAACAGTAGGTGTTGTGATATAACCATATCCACTATTTCCAATACTGATGGAATTCACCGTACCAGCAATAGAAACTGTAACTGTTGCAGTTGCCCTTGTTGCTGCAGTGTCACCAGAGAAAACTATGTTAGGTGCAACTGTATAACCTGAACCAACTGTTGCTCCTGTACCTACTGCCCATGGATCAGAAACATCAAAGGAAACTGCAGTAACGATACCTGTAATTGGATGAATTGTTGCAATACCAACAGCCTGTTGATACGGAGGAAGCATGTTGCCAGATGTTGTAATAGCAACATTAGGTCTAGTTCTATATGCTCTACCAGTCGTTGAGAAAGCAACTGAACCTGGATCTATGCTACTTCCAGCAAGTCCAACTGTCGCTGTAGCGTAACTTGTACCTGGATGTTCAATTATTACAGTTGGAGTACTAGTATAGAATTTACCTCCTGTTGTAATTCCAAGAGTTTTTACTGTTCCTCCAGTTTGTGATATGTTATCTAAAGTTGCAACTGCTTCTGCAGCATTTCCAGTGCCTGTTGGTAAGGAAAAAGTAACTGTTGGTGCAGTTCTATAAAATACACCTCCAGTTGTTCCTCCTGGGAAAAGGAATGCAGTTCCTCCAATACTAATTGGTGCTGAAACAACACTTACACCTCCACCAACTATTGGATAATTTAAAACCGCAGTTGCAGCAGCTCCTACGTGTTTTGGCATACTAAATGTTACTGCTGGAGAAGTTGTATATCCAGAACCACCACCTATTACAGTAACAATACCTACAACACCTGTTCCAATAGACGCTGTGGCTGCTGCTCCTGCTCCTCCACCGCCGAAGAATGCTACTGACGGTGCAACAGTATACCCAGAACCTGCATTTACTAATTCTACACCCTGAACCTTGGATGCTCCCTTATCGCCAGTACAATCAACCAAGTCTCCAATCATAGTTGCAACACCTACAGCAGTTATTCCTCCACTTGGTGCAGAAGAAATAGCAACTCTAGGTGCTGAAGAATATCCATCTCCTCTATTGGATAGAGTAATAGATCTTACTCCACTGTAAACGATATATGTATTTGCTGTTGACGTTACTGCAGTTCCAACAAGGGTAAGAGTTTGAATGTAACCCTCGTCCTTGATATTATCATCAATCTCATCAACGCCAGTATCCAGAACTTCATCTTCATATCTGAAGAGTTCGCAAGTCAGTTCATAAACATAGTTCTTCTGAAGTTGATAGAATGGTTTTTCGTGTTCTACAAACTTAATTTCAAACAGTCTATCTCCCAATGGAAAATATACTAAGTCTCCTTCTTTCGGTCTAGTTGAAAGTTCAATATTTGGTAAACTTTCTGTCAGAGGAGTAATATAGTTTTCAAATCTTTCTTTAGATATCGTAAGTGTCAGATCATCTAAAGGTTGAACACCAAACTTTGATAGGATAGTTCCTTGTCCTTCATATCCTTCATAAGTATTAACATATGCCTCAATAGGATATGCATTGTCAAACTTAGACTCAATAACTTCTCTTATTATTGTATTTGTCGTGGCATATTTTCTTGGAATATAATATACCTCAACTCCATACATACGGAGTTGTTCATTAATTAAGTCTTGTATTAAAGACTGTTCTGTTTTTGAACCTTGTTGAAAAAATGGGTTAAGCATATCATCCGATCATATCTAATGGTGGAAGTTCATATGTATTGGACATTCTTTCCATTAACTGGTCAAGTTCTCTTTGAGCATCATCATATATTTGTCTTCCATTCAGTTCAATACCACCAGGGAGTTTTACTCCTTGGAACTTAATAAGGTTTTGTCCCCACTGTTTCTTGATGAGAATAGTAAGATATTTTTTAAGGAAAGAGTCGTTATAAACTCTACTAAAATCGTTTGGATCTAAAAGTCTTGTGCAGTCAATGACAATATATTGTCCAGCCGTTGCACTTCCCCAGTCGATATCCAAATAAAGTCTATCCATTCTCTGGTTAAACCTTATCTGCTTTTCAGTAGTAAGTAAAAAGTCAATATCTTCAAGATATGTTTTAGTCATTGCATAGGTCAACATTTCTGTTGAACCCCAGAAGTAAATGTCATTTAAGAATAACTGATACTTAACACTGAACATATTGTTCGAGATGCTATTAGTACCATCAAACTTAAATATCTTATTTACTCCAATGACAGAAGGAGGAACTTGAAGATAGTTGCTATTTTCTTCAAAGTTAAATGAGACTGAAGAACCACCTATTGTTGTAGTTGCAGTTGTGGTTGCCGTACCAACATTACCTCTACCCCTGTCAACATCATCTTGAGTAATCTCATACTTTAAGTAAATTTGAGATACTCCGTCAAAGTGTCTTTCGTGAAAATACTGCAACGCATCATCTACTAAGTCATCAATTTGCTCATCAGCAACATTGATTTCTAATACAGGGGCACCAAGTTGCCTTTTGCAATAATCTACTAATTCTTGTCTAGATGATGGTTGCGCCATTTCTACAACTTATCCTGTAATATTTAGGGTTTGTTTGCTAGAGATCTCAGCAGATCTTTAATCTCATTGAGATCATTCTTCATATTAGAAACATCACTCTCAAGTTGTTGCATTCTTTCAACTTCAGAGTTTTTGATGTTTCTGAGAGTAATATAGTTGTCATACTCTGTTTTATTTGTATTTAATATTGCTCTAGTCTGTTCATCACGAACTAAGTTTTTATTCCCTTCAACTTTTGAATATCTCATATCAAGCAAGTGCAATAACTCTAAAGTCTCTGAATCTTGGTGGGAATGCTTGGTTAGTAGAAGAACCAATCAACTTAATACTGAAGTATCTGAATGGTGCCAGATTATCAACATTCCACTCATAGTCGCGGAAGATGAGTTCAGGACTCTCAAAACCTAAGACATCAGTTTTTGGTGTCTTCTTATCTGGAGTACCATCACTCAGTGAAGGATTATCTACTTGACCCAAACTATTCAAGTTTGAATAACCTGGGAATGGATAGTAAATTGCTTCTTCGGATGGATCATTCTGAAGAGCATACAATGCTCTCAAGTCACTAGAAGTGTTGACATAAGCAGCAACCATACATCTCAGTGAAGTTGCAGGAACTTCAAGTTCAATAGTGCTAGTAGCATAGACAAATGCCGATGGATCTTCTCTGAGTGTTGCAACTCTATTATCAGTTGCATAGTTTTCAATAGGACTATTGATTCTGTTGGTTACCAGAATCATTGCTGCTCTATCTAAGTCAACGAGTGGAGATAGAACTGGGTTTGCTGAAGAGAGTTGAAGGTTGACATTCAGAGACTTATTGCCTGGAAGAGTATCAAGTCTCTCATCTTCATTTACTTTGGAAGCAATGAGTCTTGGTGAATCATAATAGTTGTTAGCGTTAAGGCTAATATCATTGAATCCTTTATCAATAAAGGAGAACTCTTCGCCGTCAACACTGGTTCCAGATATTGTTCTGGTTTTTGCACTAACGTTTGTGCCATTAAGAGACATCACCTGAATATTTGGTCTTGCAATCTCAAACTGAATGTTCTGAGTTGCATTGACTGTGTTACCACCAGTAGACTTAGACTCATTGATATACAGTTTAGGAAACACTGTTCCAACACTTCTATCAACTTGTCCATTTGGTAATGGATCAGTCTTACCATCTTGTGACATATCAATCTTGACGTGATAGTAGTCAAGTTCAATATCATCAGCGACAGTTGAGTCTTGAAGAGTATGATTTGTATTGACTCTTCTCAGAGAAACACCATCAATTTCATACTTGTAGACTAAAGTATTTTCAGTGTATGTAAATGCCTTTGTTTGATCTATTTCTCTAGTAACACCTGTGAGAGTACTAGCAGTAACTCCTTCATATGCAATTATTTCTTCACCAATCAGAACATATCCAGGATTAGTGCTGCTTACTCCAACATTCTCAAAAGTTGAGTAGTTTACGGTATCATTTACAGGAATATCGCCAGTTTCAGTGTTACTATATCCAGCAGTTAGTTTGATTGGTTTTACTTCACCAAATACACCAGATATCGTTACGATATTTTCACCGGCGTGCATTCCGTGGTTCTTATGGTTGACTTTAAAGTGCAGACCATCAGTTATTGTTTGGATACCATCAGCAGGAATAGTTACATTTGCACCAATAGATGCATTAAGTGAAGTCGTAACACCTAAACTATTTGTATATTGAACAGTACTTGCTGCACCAGTAATAAAGTCTCCTTGAACATTATCAAGTATCAGTTCATTTGTTCCACTTAAACCTTGAACTGATAACTGTAAGTTTCTTCCAAGTGCTTGTGAACCAATTTGTGTTGCAGTTAAGACATCACCAACAACATATCCAGTACCACCTGCTCTTACCGTTGCAGCAACTGCTACTCCATTGGTGATAGTAATATCTGCTGTTGCATCTCTACCTGTTCCAGTGATGCTTGTTAGAGCAACACCAGTGTAAACAGAATTTCCAAGAGATGGTGTGAATCCAATACCTGCATTAATAATTCTCAGGTCTCCAGTTGAAGTTCCAGCAGAACCAACATAGTTACCTGTTGCATTTGATGCTAGTTGAAGAACTGTATTTCCAAGTTCAAGACCACTATCCTGAACTGTAGTTCCTAAACCAACTCGAATTCTTTTTGATGAAAACTCCAGTGAGTTGGGGAGTAATGTTGCAATCTGACCATTACCAACTCCAAGTTCTGGGTTATATAAGTTGAAGTTGCCAGATGTTTCTGTAAAGTTTGCTCTGTAAAGAGTGAATTTTAAGTCTTCATATGGTGACTCGTTCCAAGTAGAAGCATTTTGAGACTTAAATAATCCACCAAGAAGAGGTTGTTTTGCTACAAAGATTTGCTTAGACTCTGGTCCAGACTGATTCGTAATATCAATTTCACCCAACTTAGAAACCCAAACATTATACTTATCAGAGTTTGAGAGGATGACGACAGAATGGAATGTATCTCCTCTCAAGTAAACTGGAGATTCAAATGTTACCCTGTGAGGAACAGTTGCATCGTCTGAAAGTTCAATGTCTTTGGGGTCAATGACAACTTCACTAAAAGGATACAACTTTGTAGTAGGGAGACCTAACTCCATTGGTCTGAGTTGAACCGTTACCGGTAAAGTCTCATCTTTTGAATAAAAGAACAGATCAATAGAGGTTACGAAGATACCTGTTGGTTCCTCAACATAAAATGATTGTGCTAGTGGATCTACGACTCTCATTGTATTATAGGGTTCCTTATTTTGTTATTTATCTTGTTTAAGTTGATCTATTTCCTGTTTTAACTCTTTTATTGCTTCAATCATAACAGGAATGAGTTGAATGTAATCGACACGAAGATAACCGTCATTACCTTTCATAACCATCTCAGGAAATTCTTTTTGAACTTCCTGAGCTAATACTCCATGATGAACTCCAGTTCTACCAGTCAAGTTTTTCATATCTTCATTCCATTCATAACTATTTCCACTTATGTTCATTATCTTTTCTATCATTATCAAAGAGATATATTCATCAATCTATTTAGAGCATTATCAATAGGAGCGATGTTCTTCTTAAGGTTGATATCACTTCTTGCCCAGGCAGCTGCCCATGGACCCACGATAACGCCAGGTTGACTCATCCAAGCTCTAATAGATGATGGTGAGTATCCATTTGAAACCGCTCTCTGGATAGCACCTTGTCCAATAGCAGGTTGTGAGATAACTGCTGGTTGACCTTGTGATGCTCTCCATGGTGAGTAGTTACCAGCATTCTGGTTAACAGTACCATAAGTACCTGTTGCGACAATGTAACCAGTCGCAATACCTCGGTAGATTTTTTCACCACCGCCGCCACCGCCACCAGAACTAGGTGCAGGTCTTGGGAGATTTCTAAGAACCTTACTATCAATTACGACAGGTGTTTCCTCCTTAGATACATTTTCAGTTTCAACTGGTTTTTCTGTTACAACCTTACCATTTCTAATAGAAATTATTTGTTCTTGTACGGTGTTAACCTTACCTTCTACGAAATAATTTTCTTCTGCACTAGTTGTTGCAGCACCAGGAATCTGAGCGTTTGTATCACTACTAGTAAGTCTAAACAACTTAGTTCCCGCTTCAAACTTGGGATTCGTTAGAATATTGGGATCTGGAATAAAGTAAGAACCAATAAGTGTACCAACGTGGTCGGTTACAAGTGCCATACTATCAAGTGTTGCTTCTGCTCCACTTGTTTGACCTCTAAGTGATATACCAACTTCAACACTACCATAGAACTGACCTTGTGGTTGGTTTGCCAGACTATAAGTATCAACGTTCAATATTGTTGAAGTTGTTGAATATGCATCTGGTATGGTCAATGTCTGATCATATGGATTTGTTGTAAAGACATCATTTGGTGCATTATATGGACCATACTTATGATTTGGTGTAGCGACTCTAAATCTAATGTAAGATGAATGAAGAAGACCAGGAATATTGAAAGAACCGTGAACTGTTTCGCCTACCTGGAATGTTCCCTGAGTCATAGTGACTTGGAGTAACTTTGGAATGATGTACTTACTGACATCAACACCATCAAAGAATGGATAAACTCTTGTAAAGAGTTTCATCTTCTTAGCAGTAAATTCAACGTTTCTAGACCTTACATAAGGAATTACTTGACTGCTGAGAACTTGATCTCCAAAAGAATTGTTATCAAACTCTTCTTTAAGTGCTCTTCTTGTTCCCGTTCTAGACTTAGTACCAGTCTTGGTGGTCGTTTCAATAGTCTCTTCAATAACTTGATAGTTTCTAGTGACTTCTCTTGTAGATGTAGTCTTGGACTCACCGGTCCAAACAGTCTCCCAAGAACCCCACGTTACAGGACCAAGACCAGTTTGCTTATCAAACCCTTCTTCAGACAACTGATAAAGAGTCTTAGTGTAATTTCCTTCTGCGATGATAGTCTTAGGTGCAACTCTTACCTGATCGACCCAAACATCAGATGATGGGAAGAGAGAAATAGAACCACCAAAGAAACCTACAGCATATGGAGTTACATTTACAACTCTGGTTGAATATGGTTGTGTTATTGCACTGACTTCTTCATAGTCAAGAGTGACTACTTGTCCAGTTCTTTTAACACCAGAACCAACGAGACTTGTATCAGTTCTACCATCTGCCAATGGATTTACATTAGTTCCAATACCAGCAAGAGCATTGGTTCCAAGTAACAGGTCAATAGAGGTTGTATGGTGTGTTGGTCTTAACTCGCCTTCTCCAATATCAATACTATTCTTAACAGTCGTAACTTTCTTCTGTACAAGAGTTGATGAGAAATCATCAACAAAGAAACCAGCCTTGAATCTATTCAATCCGTTAGCATCACGGATAAGCATATTTTGAGTGTCAACCTCAAGAAGAGTCAATGCAGTATAGAACTCAAGGTTCTTAATTCTGTCCTCAAGTTTTGCAATATCTTGCATTCTATATCTCTTGTGCTGAGTTACGTCAAGCACAACGTCATCAACATTACAGAGGTATGCTGGTAAAATTGCAGTTGCTACCTCTAAAGCATCATCACTTCCAACTGGTTCCTGTGGGTTTTCTGCAGGAACACCTTGGTTTACCTGGAAAATACCATCTTTTGTAAGGTATATCTTGTCAATTCTTGGAAGATAGAAAGAATATTTTATTACAAAAGACTCATCAGATGCTAATACGTTTGCTGCCGAGTTTCCTTGTTGCGTAAAAGATCTAGAAAGGAACTCAAAAGGAGATCTAGCGTTTTCTGTGATATCAGGAGTTGAAACTCTTGGTCTGATATCAATCATATCAGCATTACTAATTCCATTTACTTCTGGAATGTTGCAGTAGTGGAACTGCTCATATGAGTTAACAGTAGTAATATCACCATCATCTGCCGCGTCAAAAGTAGCAGACTCAAATACAATTTTCAGTTTTCTGGTTGGTTCACTGACTCCAGTCTTTCTAACTACTCTGGACTGATCATAGATAGTTTTTCTCTGAGCATTGTCTAAAGTATATGAAGAAGTGATATTGGTATCACCGTCATCAACCAAAGATATAAATCCTTTGATACCAGATTCTTTGAATGTAATTTCTTCGCCATCAGTAAATCTGTTATTATTCAGATTAATGAATGACAACTTCAGGTCATTGACACGCTCTGCAAACATACCGATTGCATCGCTAGAAGAACCAATAAACTCTTCTCCAAGAATAAGATCATTTGTCTTATTTGTAGGACCATCTAAAGAAGAAACAATAATGGAAGGTAACTCAGGATCGCCAGTTCCACTAGACTCAAAAATACCATTCAGTTTAGTTACATCTGGCTTGAGTAATGCAATTTCTTCATCCTGTACTCTTGTACCATATGCATAGTTACCATAAGTAAGACCATCGTTAAGAGTAGTTGCACCAATACCAGAAGCAGAATACTTAGACTTATCAATAACAATAGTCTGTGCTCTGGACTTAATTTTCTTCTTCTCTTTTACAGTGGTTTTTCTAAGTGATGCAATTAACTTAGCATCTCCTGCACCACTCAAACCGATGAAGGTAAGAGTCTGAGAACCATTGGTAAAGACCAACTTATCAGGACTCAACTCTTCAGTTGTTCCATCCTCGCCAATTAAAGTATATCTTTCTTCATCATAAGGTAAGAATGTCAGGTTTGGTCCCGCATTGATAGCACCAGTTGAGTTAGCAGTAATAGTTACATCATACTGCTTCTTAATGCTCAAGTTTGACTCTGTTAAGTCAACGTTAGCAACGTTTTGCTTAGGTAATGGAGTATAAAGAGTATTATCAGTAGAAGACTGAAGTCTTGTGGTCAGTATTCTAAAGTCTGATGGGTTGATATCAGAAGTAGGAAGACCGCCATCAGCAACATCAGTAACTGTTGTAACTCCACTGATGGTCAGAGAGTTGAGAGAAACTGACTCAATTCTTGCAAATGTGTTTACGGTTAAACCTGGGTTTGAGAACGCTACAAGGTTTCCGACAGTTGCGATACCAACAAAGATAGCATTTGCTGCGGATACCGTACTGATACCTCCACTGTTACCTGTGATGTTAACTTGACCGATTGAGAAGCGAGATGACTGTACAGTATCG
>CEOJ01021077.1_pt1 | contig 10464 bp, 15 predicted proteins | sample 530281 | NCBI WGS metagenome assembly CEOJ01 (sample SAMEA2619879, study PRJEB7988) | marine metagenome | isolation source: saline water (ENVO:00002010), including | reverse complement strand
AAGACTCGGTATCGTCTCAAAACTAGCCCTGGTCGGTGAAGGTTCCCTTCAATCCCGAAGTCACGGATGGACTTTAACAGAACTGGTGGAGTCATAAAGACCCCTTAAAACTAAATAAAGAGAGAGTTTATTACTTAGATACAATGGCAGCAAAAGGTTCTGCAGCAAGATCTGCAAGCGGTGCAGCAATGTCAAAATATGACGTGGAAGTTGAAAAGAGACTTCAAGCACTAGAAGAAAAGGCACATACTCCCTGTGGAGGTGGCGGAGATACTTCTGCTCTGGAGGCAAAACTTGATGCTCTTATTGCAGCATTAAATAACTGTCCTGCAGTTACAGAGTATTTTCCAAAGGATTCTGACGGCAACAGAAGAATTACCCTTTGATAAGGTTTCTTGCTTTACCTAAGAGCAAGTGGTGCGGATGGAGGTAACACTCCCGCCCTGTTTCTTGCTTCAGGTTAAAGAGCAAGTGGCGTGCATGAAAGACCTATAAGAGGAGGGTTGTAAAAACCCTCCTTTTTTTGTATAATATATAATATACACAAGTATTGGATCAATGAGTGAGTATAAGAAGACGGCACTTGTTCTAGGTGCTGGTGGTTTCATTGGAAGCCATATGGTAAAGCGTCTCCGTGCTGAAGGGTATTGGGTTCGTGGTGTTGACATGAAGCGCACTGAGTTTTCTATCTCCGAAGCAAATGAGTTTGTTGTGGGAGACCTTAGAGACAATCGTTTTGTTAGAAAGTGTATTCGTTTTGGGGGATATTCTGCAAGCTTCTTTGCAAATGTAGCAGAGCAATATGTAGAACCATTTGATGAGATCTATCAGTTTGCTGCTGATATGGGTGGTGCAGGTTTTGTTTTCACTGGTGAGAACGATGCAGAGATTATGCATAACTCCTGTACCATTAACCTGAACGTTCTTGATGAGCAGCGTAGGTTCAATGAATCGACACTTAATAACAAGACTAAGATCTTCTACTCTGGTTCTGCTTGCATGTATCCTGAGCATAACCAACTTGACCCTGATAACCCAGACTGTCGTGAAGAATCAGCATACCCCGCAGACCCCGACTCCGAATATGGATGGGAGAAACTCTTCAGTGAGCGGTTGTATTTCGCTTATCATAGGAATCATGGCATTCCTGTTAGGGTCGCTCGCTATCACAATATCTTCGGACCAGAAGGAACCTGGCAAGGTGGAAGAGAAAAGGCACCAGCTGCAATCTGCCGTAAAGTCGCTTACCTCCCGGAGCAGGGTGGAGCAATCGAGGTGTGGGGAGATGGCCTACAGACTCGTTCCTTCTTGTTCATTGATGAATGCATTGAAGCAACTCGACGGTTGATGGATAGTGACTTCATTGGACCTGTAAACATTGGTTCTGAAGAAATGGTTACTATCAATGAACTGGTAGATACTGCTGCTAAGGTTGCAGGTAAAGAAGTTACTAAGATGCATATCGACGGACCTTTGGGTGTTCGTGGTCGTAACTCTAACAATGACCTTATTCGTGAGAAACTTGGATGGGATTATTCTCAAACACTTGAAGAAGGTATTCGTAAGACTTACTATTGGATTTTGGATCAAATCAACAATCCAAAACGTCCTGATATGACTGAGAAATATGTTCCCGTTTATCATCGAGTTTGAGTATGACTATTAGTTTTAATATGCTTGGGCATCATGGGAGACTTGGTAACCAGATGTTCCAATATGCGACACTGAAGTCTATTGCCATGAAGCATGGATATGACTTTACTATTCCTCCAAGTGACTTCAATGATGCCTATCATGACCATCAACTGTTTGAAGGGTTTGAACTAGGTAGTGTTCCTCAAGAGAACATTAGAATCAATAACGTAGATAGGAGAGCAGAAGAAGGACACTTTCATTTCAATCAAGCATTGTATGAGCAGTGTCCTGATAATGTTGATATCTTTGGATACTTTCAGACTGAGAAATACTTTTCTGAGTTTGCTGATGAAGTAAAGAAAGACCTTACATTCAAAGAAAGTATTCTTTCTCTTGCTAAAGAATACAGAGAGCAGGTTGGAAGTGATGAAGTTATCTCTCTCCACGTTCGTAGGGGCGACTATGTGAACCAACCCTGGCACGGTTGCTGTCCTATGGAATACTATCAGCAGGCACTGTCTATGCTTGATAGTAACCTCCCTGTTATTGTTTTCACTGATGACCCCAAATGGGTATTGAATGAGAATATCTTTGGGTCTGATAGGTTCTTTGTCTCTGAGGGCAACAGCAACCTCTTTGATATGTGTCTGATGACGCTGTGTGACTATCACATCATTGCTAACTCTTCGTTCTCCTGGTGGGGTGCTTGGTTAGCAGATAGTAAGAAAGTTATTGCTCCTCAACGTTGGTTTGGTCCTCCTTTGAGTGAGCAGAATGATGTAAAAGACTTGGTTCCTGATAGGTGGGTGAAGATATGATTGACCTGAGTAATGTAACCTTTATCATTCCTCTGCGAATTGATACTGATGATCGTCTTCGTAATATCATCCTGACTTCTATTTTTCTTCTGAATAAGTTTGACTGTAAAGTCATTGTTAAAGAGTCTGATGAGATGCGTAAGTTTGAAGCTTGGGCGCTGCCTTTGATTCAATCTGTTGCTGATACAAAGAACCTGACTTATGTGTTTGAGGAAAACACCGAAGACCATTTCCATAGGACTCGTCTTCTGAATGAAATGGTTCTGATGGCAGAAACTGATATTGTTGTCAACTATGATAGCGATATTGTTCTTCCTATCAGTTCTTATGTGAAAGCAAAAGAAATGCTTGATAGTAAGGAGTTTGATGTCGTCTATCCTTATAAGTTTGGTGAGCAAGGAGAACGAAAAGTAACTCTTAATACTAAGGTTGAAGATGAAGAAGACTTGAAACACCTTCTTAATACTCCTATCGTTAGAGACTTTGTTCAGACTACTAACCCAGAAGTTCTTGATCAGTCATTTGGATATGCTCAGAATGTAAATGGTATTGGATGGGCAGAGTATGGAATGGTTCAGTTCTTCAATAAGCAAGTCTACTTGGATGGGTATCTTGAGAACGAAAACTTCATCGCATATGCCCCAGAAGATGTAGAACGTCATCACCGTTGGAAACTTCTTGGATATAATATTGGTCGTGTTGAAAACCATGCTTATCATCTAGAGCATAAGAGAACTCAAAACTCCTGGTTCAACAACCCATTCATGCAAAAGAACAATGAACTGTGGGAATATCTCAAGAACCTTTCCAAAGAGGAAGTAATCGAGTATTATGAGAAGCAAGAGTATGTGAAGGAGAAACTGAAATGACCTGGCATCTAGTCAATTATGCTGATGATAAGTTCAAACCACAGCAAGAGTTTCTAGAAAGAGTTCACTCTGATAACTTTAAGATTACTTCTTACACCCGCGACTGGCTGGTTACTACAGACTACTATAAAGACAACCAAAGTCTTCTAGATGAAGAGCACGGTGGTGGATGGTGGGTGTGGAAACCGTTTGTTATCCTTGACGCACTATCAAAAGCAGAAGAAGGTGACTATGTTATCTACTGTGATGCTGGAGATATGGTATCACCAGGTATTAAGTCTTTTGTTGAGAATACTTTGAATGAAGATGAGTTCTGTCTTCTGTTGCTTGGAAATAATAAGAACAAAGACTATACCAAGCGTGACTGTTTTGTCCTGATGGGTTGTGATGAAGCAGACTATTGGAACTCAAACCAACTTGAAGCAGGAGTTCAGGTTTGGAAGAAGACTGAGCAGTCAGTAAATATTGTTTCTGACTGGATGAAGTATTGTATTGACCCACGTATCATTAAAGATGATCCCAGCACTTTTGGTGAAGAAATGTCTTCTTTCAATGCACACCGCAATGATCAAAGTATCCTAACTAATATTGCTATCAGAGAAGGGTTGAGCGTAAGCAACCAAGAGTTTAGAAACTTTATTGAATGTGACTATGACTATTGGTATGAACGTTTTCCTGGTTCCAACTATGGAAGAGACATTGATAGTTTCCTTGTGAGTGTTAAAGATGCATAGTATTATTCTAACAATTCATAATAAAGAGTTCTTGATCAACCAAGTCCTTGACGGTATTACAAAAAATACTGTTGGGGACTATGAACTTATTATCGTCCTTGATGGATGCACTGATAAGTCATTTGATATTGTTGAAGACTATTTTTATGAAACAGATCATAACGTTCTCATCTGCACAACTCCAGATGTATTTGAGACCAAAGCAAACAACGTAGGTCTCAAGAGTGCTAAAGGAGAATACGTCATCATCGTTCAGGACGATATGATTATTCGTGAGAAGGGTTGGAACCTGAGAATGCAGAAACCCTTTGATGCATTTGATGATGTATTTGCAGTCACGTCTAGAACTGCACACAACTGGGAGTTCAACCCCAATACCAGACATCTGGGTATGAAAGAAGACCTTGATAATGCTTGGTCTGATATTTGTATTCATACTGACCACGCAAACAGCAGCACTATTTCTAGAGATGTGTTTGCTGTCCGTGCTTCAGTTAATCGTGGTCCTTTAATGATTAACCACGAAGACCTTAAGACTATGGGATATCTTGACGAGGCATTCTCTCCCCAAGATATGGATGACCATGACTTAATGTATCGTATGCATAAAGAACTTGGTAAAGTTTGTGGATGTTATTGGATTAACTTTGAGTCAAGAGATGAGTGGGGTGGTACAAGAGTTGATGGTGCTCCTGCACCTTGGCTGTTGAAAGCAAACCAAAAGAACACAAAAATATTTTACGAACGTCATAACGATCTAATAAATATGAGGTATGAAAATGAAGATAGAGAACTGCCTGATGAGACATTATGAAAAAATTAACTAATGTTGACCTCGTATCAATTAACTGTGTTGATGCAGAACAGTCCGCAGCAGCAATAAACTATTGTCAAAAGTTCTTTGAGTTTGGTAAAAGTATCCTTGTAACACATCAGGATATTGATGCTGATAATATTGAGTTGCATCTAATTGACAAACTTGATTGGTATCAATATAATGACCGTGTGCTAAAACTCAATGAGCATACCGATAATGATTATGTTCTTCTCATTCAAGATGATGGACATATTGTCAACCCAGACCTCTGGGACGATGAGTTTCTAGAGTATGACTATATCGGAGCACCATGGCCAGGTGAAGAGAGTTGGATTGCTTTGCAACACAAAGACCAACAAGATCTTATGCGGGAAGTATTTCCCAAAAACAGAGTTGGTAATGGTGGGTTCTGCTTGAGGAGTAGAAAGTTCCTTGAGTTCTCTGCACAGTTTGATTCTTGTAATGGTCTAGGTGAAGATAGTTTCCTCTGTACTAGAAAGTATGAGGAAGCGATTGAATATGGAATCAAGTTTGCTCCACTTGAACTTGCAGTAAAGTTTGCATATGAAAATCCATGTATTGAATATGGAACACCATGGAACGAAAGAATTGCCTTTGATAAGTCAAAGCATTTTGGATGGCATGGTTCAAACTTTACAAACACACATGAGTTGATGGCACTGAAATACCAATGAAAGTATTAGTAACAGGAACAGCAGGTTTGCTTGGAGCAAACTATGCACGGCACCTCTTGGAATGTGGTCATACCGTAGTTGGTATTGATAACTTTTCAGGAGGTTATAAAGCGTTTTTGCCTAAGGGTGATAACTTTAAGTTCTACAAGGCAAACCTTGAAAAACCAAAGAAGATATCTGAGATCTTTGAACAAGAGAAACCAGATGTTGCGTATCACTTTGCTGCATACGCTGCAGAGGGTTTGTCTCCTTTTATTCGCAACTACAACTATCGGAACAATGTAATTTGTTCTGCGAATATTATCAATGAGTGTATTAACCATGACTGTAAAATGGTTTTCACTTCTAGCATGGCAGTTTATGGTGGACAACAACCACCATTCACAGAAGACCTACAACCAATGCCTGTGGATCCATATGGTGTTGCAAAGTATTCAGTTGAAGTTGACTTGAAGCTTGCTTCCGAACAGTTTGGGATGGAGTATAACATCGTCAGACCTCATAATGTTCTTGGCAAGTATCAGAATATCTGGGATAGATATCGTAATGTTATCGGTATCTTTATCCGAAAAGCACTTACAGGAAATCCACTCCTGGTTTATGGTGATGGAGAACAGACCCGTGCATTCTCTGATATCAAATACTACATGGAACCATTTGATAAGTTGTTGAATGGTTTTAGTGGAGAGACTTTCAACATCGGTGCTGATAAGTATTTCACTATCAATGAAGCAGCAGAAACTGTACAACGAGTTGCTTCAAAGTATGGATATGATGCAAAGATTGAGCACGTTGAACCACGTCATGAAGTCAAACATGCTTATTGTGACCATACAAAAGCAAAGACCATGTTGAACTTTTCTGATGGTACAGAACTTGAACCACTTATTGACAGTATGTTTGAGTGGGCAATGAAGCAGCCAAACAGAAAAGTAAAAGACATGGAGTATGAAGTAACCAAAGACATTTACGATTATTGGAAATGAAACCCATTCAAGTATTCATGAGGCACTGTTACTATTCGCCTAACAGTGCTCTACCAAATAGGCACAGACCAGAATGGTTTGATAAAGTTAAACTCTTTGAGAACTTTAAGAAGACTATTAACCCTGAACTTGCAGACTATACTATTGTCTATGACAAAAAGTTTGGTCCTATTGAAGATACATTCCTCAAGGACGAGGAGAATGTAGAAATCATTGAGTTTGGGTATGAGGCAGGCAGTTTCTCCAGAACCGTTGATATCGCCCTGGAGAAGGGTTTCTCTGACGATACCATCATCTATTTCCTAGAAGACGACTATCTGCACCAGGAGGGATGGTGTGAGGTTCTCTTGGAGGGTTTCTCCCTTCCTACTCATTACATCTCCTTGTACGACCACCTGGACAAGTATATTGACCAAGGGTATGACAACCTGGTATCTAAGATCCTGGTCAGTGATACGTGCCACTGGAGGACTGCACCATCAACTTGTAACACTTACGCTGCAAGAGTTGATACTTTGAAGGCAGACTATCAAGCACATAAACACTTCAGCGATGCCTCTCCTGATGGAGTGTCTATGGACCATGCTAAGTTTGTTCACCTTGGTAACCAGGGCAGGCGTCTCATCACATCTATTCCTGGTTATGCAACTCACGTTGACCATCTACAGTCTCCTACTATTGACTGGGAGAAATATGTATGAACTGTATCCTATATCTCGTCAGGTCATCTGAGGATGACCTAAAAGATTTCAATAAGTCTCTTGCACTACTAGAAGAAAACCTCCTACCATTTACTGGTGAGGTTGACCTAGTAGTTTTTTGTGAGGAGTCTTTTGAAGAATATAAACCACGGGTAGAAACTAAACAGAATATCCGATATGTAACTATTGAATTTGATATTCCAGACTATCCACAAGAAATTGTAGATAATATTCCTGAGTTTTATCCACACCCAACACACGGCAATGGACCTGTTGCATGGGGTCACCCTGGTTTCTCTATGGGTTATCGCCATATGTGTAGGTTCTTCTCTGGAGAAATGTACAAGTTTGATATCGTTCAAGAGTATGATTATTACTTGAGACTTGATACAGACTCCTTCATTCAAACACCACTCAACTATGATATCTTTGAGTGGGCTGAGAAGAATGAATGTTATTATGGTTTCATTGCACCTGCAGTACAGCAGGATAATGAGAAAGTAGTAGAAGGTCTATGGGATTTTGTTGGAGATATGTATCCCAATGACATTCCAGATCGTTATATGTTCTATACAAACTTTGAACTTGGAAAGGTGTCTTGGTTCTTGACAAGCGAGTATATCAACTTATATAATGAGATTGATAAGTGTGGAGGGATATACACCAAGAGATGGGGTGATGCACCTATCAAGTTTCTTGGCATCAACCTTTTCATGAACCGTAAGAACATTATTCCAGTTCAAGGTTTTACTTATCAACACGGAGCAGTCTATACAGTATAATGGATAAGAACAAGGCAACTTACAAACTCAGAAACTTTGGTCCTGTATATTATCTGAATCTTGATGGGCAACCAGAAAGAAAAGAGTATATGGAAGCTCAGTTTGACTACTGGGACATTAAAGACTATACTCGTATCTCTGCTTATGATGGCAGAGAAGATGACCTGAGTGACATTATCAAGGGTCGCTATCCAGAGATGATGTCTTCTGGTGAGATTGGTTGTACTACTTCTCATCTGAAAGCAATCAAGCACTGGATGGATACTTCTGATAGTCCATATGCAATCATTATGGAAGATGACTGTGACTTGGACGTTGTTAGGTTCTGGAACTTTACATGGGAAGACTTTATTGCTAAAGTACCTTACGCATGGGACGTTATCCAACTTGCTATTATTCAAACTGGTGACATCCATGTTCCTATCCATTCGCGTTTTGTGAATGACTTCTCCACTGCTTGCTATGTTATTACAAGGCATCATGCAGAGAAACTTATCCGAAACCATGTTCGTGGAGACAAGTACAAACTGGACAATGGTATCAAACCACGTCCAGTTGCAGATGATCTTATCTACAATTCTGGTGTGACATATGCTACACCTATCTTGCTGTATAAGATTCAACTTGGTTCTTCGATTCATCCTGAACACATTGATGCATTCCATCGTCAAAGTCATGATGGTATTCGGAACTTCTGGGAACAAGCTGGTGCGGGTATGACTGCCGACAAGATTACAGACTATAATCCATATCTTGGACGGGTATCCGAACCGACTCAACCCAAACCTTGACAGGAACTCAAACTTCTGTTATCCTAAATAAACTGTCACAGTGACAGTTGTGACATTTCTAAACATTCAAAGAGGTATTAACAAATGATCAAATCCGCAATCGCACTTGCTGCCGCTGCTCCCCTTATGGCAGCACCTGCCCTTGCAGGTCCATACGTCAATGTCGAAGCGAACTCCGGATTCGCAGGAAGCGATTATGCCGGAACGACGACGGACATCCACGTAGGTTATGGTGGTGCTACCGAAGGTGGTGTCTCCTACTACGTCCAGGCTGGTCCAGCAATCGTTGCCGTTGACGGTGAAGATACCGAAACTGCTTTCACTGGCAAAGCAGGCGCTAGCGTCCCCGTTGGCGATGCACTGAGCGTCTATGGTGAGGTTTCCTTCGCTGCTATCGACGGTGCTGATGACACCAACTACGGCACCAAGATCGGTGCAACCTGGAACTTCTGATAGTTCTGTGCTAAACTTGAGGGGTCTTAGGACCCCTCTTTTTTTATGCTTAAAAAGGTTTTCTTTTCTCCAGTTACCTACTTTAATTTGTTGACGGTAGGAGTTCTAATTATTATTGGTACTTTGCACAACCACGCTCATCATACAATGGAACATGATATTCATGGGGTTGTAAGAAAGTATTGCACAGAGAAACCTGGTGACTGTGCTGAATATTTGCCAGAAGATTGGTTGAAGTGAGTATAAATGACTACAAAGCACCTCTTGACAGAGGTGCTTTTTTACTATATACTATGTAAAGAAATATGACAGGAGGTAACATGACTGTAACAACCAATGAGTTCGGGCAACAAAATATGTTTGCCAAAGAACCACAAATGTATGTTTCTAAGACCGACGCTGAGCGTTATGGTTATGAGACCTATGCAGAACGTGCAGAAAAACTGAACGGACGCACTGCCATGCTTGGTTTTGTTGCTGCCGTTATTTCTTATGCTACTACTGGTAGCCTCTTTTTCTTTGGAGCATTTGGTATCTGATGCAAAACTCTCTTCTTGAAATTCTCACTTACTATGTGATTGGTGGAGCACTTTTAGTTGGTGCTCCTGGAGTATTCTTCTTTATTGTATTCCAACCTGCCCTTCAAAATACGAAAGGTCGTATGGTTGGATACAAAGACCACAAGACTTATGGTGATTCTTCTATCTACGAGAACACACCAAGTGACAACACGAAGTTCTTTCTTGAACTTGGGGGTTGACAATGACTTCAACTTTGTTTACAATTACATCGATTGCCTTCTTTGTCTTGTTGGCATATTCCGTAGAAAAACTTTCTGAAACTTACTAATGACTTTTAACGTTACTCTGAAAACTCCTGAAGGTGATAAGCAAATCACCTGCGAAGATGATCAATTCATTCTTGACGCTGCCGAAGAGCAGGGAGTTGATATGAACTATTCTTGTCGTGCAGGTGCTTGTTCTTCTTGCGCTGGTAAGATTGTGAGCGGCACTGTGGACCAGGGAGACCAGTCTTTCCTGGATGATGACCAACTTGATGCAGGGTTTGTACTCACTTGTGTTGCATATCCCACATCTGATTGTGTCATTGAAACTGAGAAAGAAGAAGAGCTTTATTGATATGCCTGATCCTGATGCACTCTGGAAGGATATTCAGAAACTCG
>CEOJ01099687.1_pt1 | contig 10480 bp, 5 predicted proteins | sample 530281 | NCBI WGS metagenome assembly CEOJ01 (sample SAMEA2619879, study PRJEB7988) | marine metagenome | isolation source: saline water (ENVO:00002010), including | reverse complement strand
CAACATCAATCTGTCCCGTTCCAGTTCCATCGTTAGGTCCGATGGTTTTTGTAGTTGGATCTGCAACTTTAATTGCATTCAATGAGAGATGCTTTCCGTCTGCAAGATCAAAGTTCTCAGAGGATACCCAAGTGTTGTATGTGACACCAGCATCAGTTCCTTTCCAAGTGATCTTCTTATCCGTGGCACCCTTAACAATCATGCCGCCGTCTTCAGCTGTGCTATCAGATAAACCAACAGCATCGATAGTTACCTGACCGCTACCAGTAATATTATTGGATAGAACCGCTGTGTTATTTGTAATAGACTGAATGATTGTATTTGCTGGAATTGTAATACCAGTAGTACCAGTAGTAACTACCATGCCAGGAATCAAACCAGCAGTAGGTGTAATTCCAGTAAGGTTAGGAGTACCATCAACAGCTGTTGCAACAAACTGTCTACTTACTGCATAGGCAAGTTCAATATTTTTGTCGGCAATTCGGATGATATTAGATTCAGTAACTGTCTGTGTGCCATTAACAGTGAGATTTCCCTTGACAATCAAGTCCTCATCAACTGTAACATCATTGTTAAAAGTAACATCATAATTAGAATCACCCCTAATCCATGCTTGTCCACCAGAACCAATGACTAACTGATTGTCACCAGAAATACTAGGTGGACGGAAAGTTACATCACCAGAATTCTGGTTGTATGCAGGACCAATAAGAACATTGTTGCTACCCGAAATATCATATCCAGCATAGTGTCCGATACAAACGTTGAAATCTCCATTAGTGTTTGTCTCCATGGCGTTGTTACCAATCGCCACGTTGCCAGATCCATCAGTATTAACTAGCAATACATCTTTGCCAATCGCAATGTTGTTAGTTCCAACACCGTTTTGCTGAAGTGCTCTGTTTCCAACTGCAGTATTAGCAGCACCAGCATTGTTTATTTGAAGTGCTTTATATCCAACCGCAGTATTCTGAGATCCTGAAGTGTTGCTAGCAAGAGCAGAAGCACCGATTCTAGTATTGGTATTAACGGCACCGCCACCTCGTCCAATTTCCATTGGATCAGTTTGTCCACCACGAATTCTGATATCAGCATTCTCAGAGTTGACAATACCATTAAATGTAATTGTATCACTAATAGTAGCACCAACTGTTAAGTCTTCATTGACTACCAAGTTTTGATTAATGGTTGTAGTACCACCCGCCAGTCCCATGGTAATGATACCAGCAGCACCAAATGCTGTTACGTTAGTGACACCAGAGTTGAGTAGTGTGAAACCAGTAGATGTAGTATTAAGAGAAGTAAGAACTGTTGGCGAATCATTAAACATGAGACGACCAGTACCAGTCGTATCTGTTACAAGACCACGCATCTGTGTAGAAGTCGTGGAAGCAAATGTAGCAAGAGTATCAGATGTATATGCTACATTACCACCTTGCCTAAAGTTGACGTTGATAGATGCACTATTATTATCAGACGTAAGAACAAGATCTCTATTAACATCCAGAGTTTTACTGGTTGCGATATCAAGGACAGCAGATGCAGTAGATGCAATCTCTAGACCATTAATAGATGTAGCAGTTGCCGTGCCAAGAATTGGAGCAGTAAGTGTTGGTGAAGTAAGAGTTTTATTAGTAAGAACTTGCGTCTCAGTCTCGGTTACAAATCTGTTGTCAACAGATCCGTCAAAAGATCTCCAGTATCCACCAGATTCAAACCACTGAAGTTGCTGATACGAAGTAATGTTTCCAGCAGCATCAGATGTTCTGTTTATTGTAATGCCACCATCAGTTCCTACTAGGTTAGTACCTTTTCTCAACTCAATATCATTGTCTTCTACGATAAGAGTTTGAGTCTCTAAAATTGTTTGAGTTCCTGTAACAACTAAGTCACCACCAATGGTGACAGTAGATCCGTTATCAGTAATAATACTATTAGTTAACTGTGAGTTGCCAGAGTCCCACTTCATTACAGTGTTTCCACTGAAAGTATTGTAGTTCTTCAGTCTAAAGTTTACGCCCTGCAGGATTAGACCACCAGATGCTTGTAGAGATGCACCAGTGTCATCATTCTGAGAACTAATATTAATAGTAGTAACACCACCAGCTGTTGATTGTGTTAGTGTTGTTGCACCAGAAGATGTAAAATTAAAGTCTCCAGCAGCAACAGAATTACTACCACTAGACAATCTAGTTACAGTGTTTGTATCAGTAGAAGCAACGGTGATAGTATTACCTGCTTGAGATACTGTTACATTTGTACCACCTGTAACTGTAGTGTCACCAGTTACATATGTTCCTGTAGTACCACCTCTAAGTCTAGTGATAGTATCAGTGGAACTATATGTGATAGTAGGATCACCATTACCATCAACACCTTGAGTTACTGTAGTTGCACCACCGTCAAGGAAAGTAAAGTCAGAAGCAGCATAGACTTGACCCGTAGTTGCTCTCAGTCTTGTGATCGTGTCAACATAAGAAGAATCAATTGTAATTGTTCTAGTTGCCGCATCCTGAGATACTGTCGAAGATCCTGTAGCAGCAATAGTGATAGCACCAGATTGTGCTGTACCACCAGTTGCCGATTGTAAAGTTGTTACCGTATTATCATCTTCCTGAAGACCAGAAATAGTAACAGTATCACCAGATCTGTCAAGGAATAATGAAAGTGCTTTTCTGTTTGCAGGGACGTTTGTGGGGACACCAACTGCAAGAATAATATCATCGTCTACACCAGCGCCAGCATTACCACCAGAGGTAAGTCTTAGGATTTTTTGCGCTGCCGAGAGACCATCTTGAGCGGAAATAGTATATGTTGTGTTATCGTCTGGTGTTACTACTGTTCCTCCAAGAGGAATAGTCGATCCGTTAATAGTAATACCAGAGTTAACTAAAGCAGTATTTGGTAAGTTAGTGATTGTATTGAGAGATCCAGAGATAATAGAAGACTCAATAGTTTTATTGGTGAGTGTTTGGGTTTGAGTAAGATAAACATCTCCAGGAGTTCCCCAAGAAACCGTTGTTCCATCACTCGTAAGATACTTGCCAGCACCAGAGTCTCCACTGATAACAATACCGTTACCAGTTAACTCTAAATTGTCTCCTGCTACAAGTTCTTCAATCTTTTTTGAAACAGCATTAACAATAAGAGGAAAACGATCAGCCATCTAACTTAACCAAATGGGTACTAGTGCTCGTGTTTATTTATGCCTCACGAGATAACGATAGTTCCAAGCATACCACCGTGGAACTGGCAAATGTAATAGTATGTTCCTGGTGCAACACCATTAGTATCCCAAGTTACTGTACCGATCGTTGTGCCTTGTCCAGTAACCGTTCCTGTGCTAACTTGATTACCAGTTCCAGTAGTAGCTGCTGTCTTGATAAAGAATGGATGCCCAGAAGCATTGAGATTTAGAACTATTTTATCTCCTGCATTGAAACTGAGTGATGGATCATTTGCATTAATCCAAGTTGTTATCCTATCATCACCATTGAATACGTAATGACTTGCTCCACTGTTCGTAACATTAAGATTAAATGTCAACGGTACTGGACCAGGAGATTGTTTGTAGTAACTATCAACTCTAGGGAATATCATACCAAAGTTTTCTCTTTTACCAACCTGCTCTAACAAGTATCCTGTCTCTGGTCTAGGATTTGTAGAATGCAAATACTTATCAGGACTGTTAAAACTACAAGTGCTGTCGTTATAATTTCCACCAGCAAGATCAAAAGTCATATCATTAAAGATAGAATGATCTTGTAAGTAACCAAGCACATCATCATTTGTAAATCTATCTCTAGCAGATGCTAAACATGCTGCAACTCCACAGACTTGAGGAGATGCCATACTAGTTCCTTGAATCGGATAATAATAGTTGCCAGGAACAGGATACTTACTATCATTCAATCCAGTATTTCCATAAGCAGATAAAATATTATCTCCAGGTGCAAAAACATCTACACCAGGACCAAATTGTGTATAACTAGATCTTCTAAAGTCTTCTCTCTTATTCAAAGCACCAACATTAATAGCACCACTATCAGGAGAGTTAGGCCAAGCACCCCTATTATAATAAATGGTTCCCACGCCAGTAATTGATACTCTATTATCCCAATTAGTGTCAAACGCTTCTGCCATCAGCAAATTATCATTGCCAGCAGCACCAATTACAACAACACCATCAGCAATTGCATCTTGAACATCAGCAGCAACAGCAGAACTCCATGCTGGATATTCACTTAGATTAAATCGTATACCAAAATCATTTTCTACTCCTGCTTGAGTCCATCCAGATGGTCCAGGATTTCCTGAATTATAATCGACACCTTGATAGTTTACATTAGTAACATCAGAGAATGAAAGGTTCTCTTCATTTGGCATGAAATAAATTCCACCATAACTATGATTAGTTACAGTAGGATTTCTCTTTCCAGTTTCTGGATTGATTGGTTTATTTAAATGAAATGCTCTGAGGTAATCAAAGATAAGTAAAGGTCCAATTTGTTGTCCAGATGGCCATGGGTCGGTTACAGCAATATTATAGATATTTGCTTCTCTCGCCCAACCATAGAACTGCCCACATGCAGTTCCAGTTACATGAATACCATGAAACTGTGGTGTAGCAGCGTTAGTTCCATATGTAATAAGTCCAGTTGGGGGAGTTTGAAAATCATTATCATAGAGTCCAATGATAGAATTGAGTTCATTGAACCATTGATATTGAACAAACCTAGTCACGCCAGTAGTAGGACTAAACCACTCCTGACTATCCCATGGTACAGGGTCATCTACAATAATTACATCAACATGCCTGCCATTGTTGAACACTTCTACTGTATCGTTTACTTGCTCATAGGTTCCACCAGAAGTGATAGGTCCAAACTGTCCCTTTCCTCTCTGTGCAGCATCACCTGCACAATGAATATGTCCCCACTGTAAATCACCAGGACTTACTGTTGCTGCTCCTTGTGTATCATCCTTCCAAAAATTTCCAGAGACAGGATACATTTCATTATTAATTACTTGTCTTGCAAGTTTAAATGAATCAGCTGCTTCAACACCCCACACTCTAGAATCTTGACGGAGTATCTCTGCTTGTTCTTCAGTCATCATATAATGAGTGTTCCTACTCATAGGACGCTTCATGACTAAAGGAAAATTAGTCAACTGCATTTCATTGTAAAACTGCTCCAGATCTTCTTTTCTGTGGAGCGTTACAACGTATTCTTTATCCATATCAACCCTCTAGTGCTACGTAATAAAGAGTTACTGTAATCGCTTGATTACTACCACTCTTATTTACAACTTTCAAATATACATTTGTCGATGGTGTACCATCATCATTCCATCCAATCGTTCCTGGTGTGATCTTTTGGATTGCTCCATCACTAGTGATAATTTCAGCAATTACACCAGATCCTGGTACTGGATTAGTAGTCTCGTTTCTAGAGGCATCATTAGTTCTGCTTGCAGCATCAGTATAAAGAGTTACCCATGCAGCATGTGATGTCTGAATCTTATGCAATACATATGTCTTTGCTGCAACGATTGTAATGTAATCAGATGCTCCATCAGCAATGATAGACGTTGCAGCATTTGCTGTAGTTCTTGATCCAAGACCTGATGCATTACTCCACTGAACACCAGTAGCATTTCCAAAACCATCATTTCCCACTGCTGTCAGAACTTGACCAGGAGCACCAGTAGAAAAACTATTATCAGCAATAGAAACTGGATGAGTTCCAGAACCCAACAAAAGTGAAGTCCCTGGTTGGTTGCCTTCAATCTGAACTGTATTACCAAAGTAAGCATAGTTCAAAGTAGAGATATTGAACGGAGCGTTCTGCCACTTTGATGTAGTGCTATTATAGAAAAGATAATCACCATCTGTCAATGGTGTCGCTGTCTGTCCAAGAGTATCAATGTCAGTATCAAGCAGACCCTCAAGAGTAGAAGTAACACTAACAGTTCCTGGTCCCCAGTTAGATCCATCCCATACTAGTGCTTGACCATTGGTAGGAGCAGTAGTAGTAACGTTAGCTAACTCACTGAGGTTAGATCCAGTGTCAAGTAACTGTGTCCATGCACCACCATGTGCAAAGTATCCATGACCCTCCGCATGAACATGTGCAAACATACCATGATAAGTGCTTGCATTAGGAAGATCTACAAGGTTGGCATAGTTATTAGAGAAGAGAATTCTTCCAGTGGTGTCAATATTTCTGGTCGTGGTATTTCCCCTAGCAAGCACCTGATCTAGGGTAGAAATCTCGGTATAAGTTGACGTGGCAATCCAAGTTGTTCCATCCCAAGAATACAAAATCCCTCCAGCTGTATGAGTGAATGACCCATCAGTTGCCTGCCCAGAAGTATCGGGGAAATTAAATGCCATTGTTATTATACTTTCCTTCTTGAGTATTTATTGGTTTCCGCGAGGATACAATTGTCCACCCCCAGGTCTACCAGGAGTTTCTATATCCACAGAACTACCCAGACCAGGGAATACATTATTCTGTGGTGTAGATGGACCTGTTGCTGCAGCAGTTCCCTCAAACACAGGAGTAACAAAAGGAGTTGTAGTTGTTGGTTCAAATGTAATGCTTTTTGATCTTATGTCAACAGCATTTAATAAACCAGATAAACTAAAATTTGCCATTAGGTTGTCCTCGCACAGAATGCAATACCCTTAGAAGTATTACCAGAAATATTATCAGAAGCAGTTTGATTTGTCGTATAGTTTACTTGTATAATCTCATAAACTTCACCAGCACTAACAGTAATTGTATCTCCTGTTCGGAATGCCGTAGCACCAGGAGTAACTGCAAACTGAATGAGTGTAAAATCATCAGGTAGATAATATGGACAAGGCATCATATTTGTATTCATAGGAATTCCTTTGAATGGCCTATAGTAATTTGCTGCAGGATCCACTGAAATATTAGTAATTGCTTCGTTAAGATTTCCAGTAGTATTATTTTGTTCATTTATTGTGGTGTAATCATAAGTGCTGTTTCTATAGTACCCAAGTTTCTGAGCAACGTTATTAGACTGGTATTCATGTATATTATTTGAGTAGTTATCTTCCCAATAATAAATGTAAGTACCAGAAGCATCAGGATCACGTCTAAATCCGTAGAATGCTTCACGTCTTACAGTGTCAGTGTCACCAATCAATTCATTGGCAGCATTGTAAGTCCATGGATAATTAGTACGAATTCTAATGTTTTCATCATTACCATAATTTTGAGGACTTATCGTTAAATATGTTCCATTCCAAACATAATCTAGATCCCAAATACCAGAACCAACTGAAGCTCCTTTCAATGGAGACCAAGTTAGATATGCATAGTCAATAGAATTAATTGTTTGTACAAATGTAATCGTAGCAAAGTTAGTATCCTGTGGAGATGTTGCCTGATGAGTAACAATCTTCAAAGGATATGAAGTTGGGGTTGAACTACTAGCATAATTATGGATCTCAAGACGATCAGCATTATCCAGATGATATCCATACGATGGGATATCCATTCCTATCTGACCTCCCCATTCACCCTGGCGGTTCCAATCGCTACTACCAGGATAGTAATTTCTAAACTTCCAATCTACATTACCTCCAATATAAATTTGATAATCATTATTGCTTTTCATTCTAAATCCATAGTATACATGACCAAAAGTTTTTCCAGCATCATGTTCTAATCTAAGAATTCCACCATCACTATACTTTTGATAGAAATTACTACCAGCACCAACATTAGTAACCTTCAAAGAACAAACGCCATTAGCATCGTTCTGTTGTTGGGTTGTTAGACTATTAGTACCAAATACAATATCATTGGTTGGACTTACTCCACCAATCGCACTGCCTGGGATGGTAAATGATTCATCCTCAGACCACCCAGTTGCTTCATTCATGATTTCAATGGAGTCTAGGCGTCCATTAATTCCATACTGAGGATTTTGTTTTCTAATTCTCAATTGGAGATCTGTTTTTCCTGGTACACCTCCTGCAGGAACAGTGTAATCCCAGTATGCTAATTGATCATCATAAGTAGTGCTATTGATATTACCAAAATTACTCCACGCATTAGTAGAAGGCAACACTCTAATAATACCATTCATTGCAGAATGGGATTGACACACATAATAATAATCTCCTTGTGCCCAAGAGTCAATTTGCCAAGTTAATTCCCCAACTTCAATTCCCTGGTTAGAAGGAAAGTCTCTGTAAGTAAGGGATCTAAAATTATTAGTGTCTAGTGTTCTAGATGAATCATATGCTCCAGATTGATCTTGAATGTATAAAGGATGTCCTACTGAATTATTATTAAAGTAGAGAGTATCACCCATCCTCACCGTAAGTGTTGGATTATTACCTAGGTCTTGTTCAAATTTACCATAGTCTCCAGAGTAAGCACCAGACTGTGGCATAATATATGTTCCAGCAATAGCATCCGATGCACTGTCTGCAAATCTAACCCAATCATCTTGATCAATATTGACAACATAGTATGTCTGTCCATCTACAAACATTGGATCCGAAGTTCCATCTCTGTTTGGAATAGTATTAGCTCCAGCACGATAAACCATTGCGGTTCCCGTAGCTAGATCATTACAATCATACAGTCTGACCCAACCTTCATTTCCTGCATAGTTTGAACCATAAATGTACTGTACATTCTCTCGTCTAGTTACTTTCCAATGAGAAGAACCACCATCATTGGTAATGTCATAGTATCTTTCATATCTACTATACTCTGTTTGCAAATCTGGAGTAGCATACCGAAAATTACCAGTGCCACCATCACGAATAGGTTGAGAACTTCCTGGCGCTAGACATGCTGTGGGAACACCAGTCTTTGCTGTACCACTGTGCCATCCAAGTCCAGCAAATGCAGTCTCTAAGGCAGAGATAACATCACTCTTCGACCATCCAGTGTTGCCACCATTGACGAGATATTCTGTCTTTGTTACTGCCATCTTAAACCTCTAATTTAATTGCTGTAAGGGTTACGGTAATTGCTGTTGATGCTCCACTTCTGTTAGTAACAGAAACATATATGTCAGTTGTTGGTACTGTATCAAAATTAAATCCAATAACACCAGGAGTGATCTGTACTGTCTCAGCTCCAAATGTTCTCACTTCAGCGATAACACCTGACCCAGGTGCAGGATCATTGCCTTCACTTCTAGTAACATCTGCTGTTCTAGATGCATCGTTGGTATATACCTTGACCCATGCTTCAGCAGTTGTTTCAATAGCAAATAACGAGTAGGCTTTGAACCCTGTAATATTTAGATTTCCTGTCTCATTATCAGCAAGGGTTACTGTAGTATCTGATAGTGCTTGTCTACTGGTGAGAGTATTTCCACCACCCACATTGACATCAACAACACCATTTGCATCAATGGTAAGACCAGATCCGATCTTAATACCACCAAGTACACTAGCAGATGCTGTAGGTAATGTGTAAGATCCTGGGTTAGAATCCAGTACACCAGTGACAGGGTTGATTGATAAATTTGCACCAACTTTAATTCCACCAAGGACCGTTGCAGATGCAATAGGTAGTGTATATGCAGATGGAATTGTCGGTTTGTTGAGAATTTCTGCCAGTCCAGATGTAGCATTCCAGTCAGCATTGACTGGTGCTGTGCTAGTAATAGTGACCTTGCTAGAAGGACCATCCCACGATACTGTAGTGCCACCAGATCCGCCAAATTCTACATTTGATGCAGATGCATCTGTACCAACAATACGTAAGATTGCTTGGTTACTTGTAGCATTAGTACCAGAAAGAGTGTAAGAATTTATGTTGTAGAAAGTAGTTCCATCATTAGTAAATTGCCAACGGTTACCAGTCTCATCCCACTTTAATGATGTGTCTGCACTGGTTCCTCTGTCAACTCTGAAGAAACCATCAGATGTAGGTGCTGTAGTAGTTCCATCCAGAACCACAATTTCGTTTGCAGCAACAGTATATGTTCCTAACTGTGTAGTGGATCCCTGAACTGTTAAGTTGCCATTGACAAGCATGTCATTGACAGTGACATTAGCAGTGGTTGTAGCACCTCTGCTTGTTACTGTTGCTAGTGTATCATTCTCAGATGTAATAAATTGGGATAGATCTGGTGGTGTGAATGTGAACACACCAGAGACATTGTTGTATTGGAGCGAACCTCCACCACTAGCACCAGCATTTGTAGCACCAAGAGAAGTTCTGGTGATGTAATTATTGTATGCGTTGTTCCAGTTAGTAATGTTTGTTGCACTAATACCTGCTGCTGCAGATGCAGTGAATACAGGGTCAGTCTCAGTTGTTATTCCACCGCCGCCAGTGCTGCCACCAAAACCAGATTGCCAGGTAGTACCATCCCACGTCCAAGTTCTACCATTGCCATCAGTATAAGTCTCTCCTATCTGAGTGGGTGTTGGAAAATCAATTGCCATTTCTTAATTCCTTAGATTGCGTAG
>CEOJ01022926.1_pt1 | contig 10504 bp, 10 predicted proteins | sample 530281 | NCBI WGS metagenome assembly CEOJ01 (sample SAMEA2619879, study PRJEB7988) | marine metagenome | isolation source: saline water (ENVO:00002010), including | reverse complement strand
GGAATTATTGTAGCTTCCATCATTGGCATAATTGCCATTATGTTCGATATATTCGTAACTTTTAGCCTAGGATCTGGAGTGACAGCCTTCATAATCGGAGCCATAATTGTAAACGAAAATAAAAATTTAGAAGTTGGTGGAAGATGGATAATTAGAAATTTACTCCCGTTAACCATAATCTTGTTGGGATTTGGACTTAATCTTTCAATATTCTTTGAAACTAGCTTGGGAAAATTTGGAATTATTATTGGAATCATTTCCGCTATCGCTTGTCTAACAACTAGTTATTTTTTGGGAAAAATCTGGGATTTGGAGACTAGTACCTCACTAGCTCTAGGCTCTGGAGGGGCCATTTGTGGAAATAGTGCGGTAGTTGCAGCCTCTAAACCATTGAGATTGGATGAGGAAACAATGGCCGTAATTCTTGCTGTGATAAATATTCTAGGTGTTCTGACGTTTTTACTTATTCCAATACTTTCACTATATTGGGGTTTTTCTGAAATCGAGGCAGGAATATGGGCGGGATCTACCATTCATGCTGTTCCACAGGCAGTTTCAGCTGGTGAGATAATCGGAGAAGATGCCATGATTATGGCAACTACAGTTAAATTATCTCGTGTAGCTCTACTAGTATTATTAATTCCAATATTTACAATAATTGGAAATAAAATTAGTAATGAAGAAAACTATTCTAATGAGAAGGTAAATATTCCATTTTTTGTGCCTGGATTTGTGTTGGCTTCAGTAATTTCTACCTGGTTTTTACCTGAATTAATAACTGATTTTCTAGTGAATATTTCTAAGTTTTTACTAGTCATAATTATGGCATCAATTGGTTTTTTTATTAATCGTAGCGGGATTAGAGATTTTGGAAGTAAACTAATGATTATTGGATTAATATCTTCTATGATTATGATTACAGTAAGTTTTTTTATGATAAGTTGGTTTTAGAATGTCGATTATATGGTTAATGGATTGCTCCCCCAATCAAGTAGTGACCACCCTCTTTCGTGTAAGTAATAAAATAGCATTTTCAATGGGAATTCTATGCCCATAAATGTTAGGGCATCTCCTAATTGACCGGTTTGCCACATTACAACTCCACCACCAGTAATTGTGGCAATCATTCTCCATGAGAGTGTTTTTGCAATACTTCTTTGGCGACTTTCCATGAAATCACGCTTTCGCAGGGGTTTTTGTCCTTTTCCGAAAAAAAAAATGGAAAACATAGATTTCTTGATGGATGTTCTCAAGTCATTTCTAGTTTAATGGGGAATTAGAAAATTATATTGCTTATTCACTTTCAGATTCTTTTTCCGAAGTATTTGGGGAATTTTCTGACGTATCTGTTATGTGATCTTCAAGTCCCCAATCTATCCAGCTCCAGCCTCTTTCATGAAGATAATATAATATCATCTTTGTAAATACTTCAATACTACCAATTAATACTCCTGCTGATGGTTTGCCAGTAACGAATGTAGCAATCAATATCGTATCGATTGTTCCAATAGTTCTCCATGATACGGTCTTGACTAAGCTTCTAGTTCTATTTGCGTGTCCAGTCCCAGGAATGTGACTAGGTGGAGGTCCTGCCATGAAACTCCGATTGTGTAATGGAACATAACTGCTCCTACTGAAAGAATACGAATTTTTAATCTATATTCTCAATTATTACTGCTATACCTTGCCCGCCACCAATACATGCTGTAGCAATTCCAAATCTGCCATTACTTCTCTTTAATTCATGACTCAAGGTCAGAATTAGCCTTGTTCCTGTTGCCGCTAATGGATGGCCTAAGCCTACTGCGCCACCGTTCACATTTACTTTTTCTTTAGAAATACCCAATTCATTGATGCATGCTACTGCTTGACCGGAAAACGCCTCATTGATCTCCCACCTATCAATATCATCAATTTTTAAACCTGCATTTTCTAATGCCTTCAAGCTTGATGGGACGGGCCCATATGCCATTATAGCTGGTTCCAATCCTACTATTCCCCATGATACTATTTTTGATAGAATTTCATCTCCATCAGATTCAGCTTTTGATTTAGATTTTACAATTACTGCTGCAGCTCCATCAACTACTCCAGAAGCATTTCCAGCGGTAACTAGAGATTCTGGTCCAAAATGTGTCCTTAGTCCGGATAGAGATTCTACAGATGTCCCTCTAACAACATGATCTTCATCTGCAAATGTTATGATGCCAGAATTAGTAGTGACATCAATGATTTCTTCTTTCCAAATTCCAGAATCTATACTTTTCTCAGTCCTCTGGTGACTATTTGCGGCAAATTCATCGGCTTCTTCTCGACTGATTCCTTTCCTTTTGCATAGTTCATCACTAGTCTGAGCCATGAATGAATCACAAATTCCATCTTTAAGATTGGTAAATAGATAATCTTCCATATCCTTAGATAATTCCTCGCCTTTATTAGGAGGTCTGCCAAGTCTGTATTTATTCCTCATCCCTCTTAGAACGTGTGGTGCTTGACTAAGGTTTTCCATTCCACCTGCAACGATTACTGAAGCTTCTTGTAACAAAATCAATTGTGCTGCTGAAACTATAGATTGGGCACCACTGCCACATAAGCGATTCAATGTTAACATTGGCACTTCTTGAGGTATTCCAGCCTTGAGTCCAGCATGTCTAGCACCGAAAATAGCCTGATCTGAAGTCTGTAATGCATGACCCATGATAACTTGTTCTATTTCTTCATGATTGGTTTGTGTTTTTTCTATAGCACCACTAATTGCTAAAGATCCTAAGTCTTCGGCACTAATAGAAGCCAATCTACCGCCTGGACTTCCATCACCTCTTTTTCCTCCAGACCATTCACAGAATGGGGTTCTAGAACCACCCACAATAACAGCATCGGGATAGGTCATAGTTACAACCTTCTAAAATTAATCACTCTTTTGATGATTTATCATCTGACATAGTTCCCAAATAGTCCGGGAGTTCGACTCCTGACATTTTTGCTACATCGTGTATGGGTGGCAAACTTTGTACTAGACTGCTAACGAAGTTACTCGTTGCTGAAGATCCATCTGGATTGTTTCCACCGTCCCAAACTGTAACTTTATCTATTTTCATATTCTTTACCGCGTCAACCTGAGCTGCTACCATATTTTCTATTTTTTCTACCATCAAAAGTGTGGCTGCTGCCTTGGGATCTCCGGAAGCACTTTCAACTAAACTATTGTATCCATGTGCTTTAGCATCAAGTACTTTCTGGATTCCTTCTGCCTCTGCTTCATATTTTGCTAAAATTGCATCAGCCTCTCCTCTAGCTATTCTTCTTTGTCTTTCAGCTTCAGCATCGGCTGCAATCTCAACTTGTTGTTTAGCAATAGTCTCTCGGACAATTTCGGAAGCTTGTAATTTTGCTTCTTCTTCAGTATAAACTGCCTTTTGAATTGCTGCCTCGGCTTCCGCAGTGGCAATGTCGGCTCGTTCTTTAGCTGAGGCTTCAGCCTGAGCTAAATCAGCATTAGCTGCGGCTATTTGAGCTTGAGCCTGATTTTCTCCAGCTACAGCCATAGCTTCCTGATCATTTACGAAAACACGCTGATCGGCTTCAGCAGCTTTTCTTCCTTTCTCGGCCTCAGCTTCAGCCTGAGCAACTTCGATTTCTCTTCTTCTATTTGCTTCTGCAGAACCGATAGCACCCTTCATCTCAGCTTCGGCCACATCTATTCTAGCCTGCTCCACTGCGGCTGCAGCAGCTTTCTTTCCAATGCTCTCTATGTATTCAGATTCGTCAGTAATATCTGCAATATTAACATTGATTAGATAAAGTCCTACCTTTCTCATTTCGGCTCCAACATTCTTCTGAATCAATTCAAGGAAGGCATCTCTGTCTTGATTAATTTGCTCGATTGTAAGAGTTGCAACAGTCAGACGTAATTGACCAAAAATAATTTCTTTCGCCATATCTTCTATATCTTCTAGCCTGAAACCTAGAAGACGTTCGGCAGCATTAGCCATAATTGCGGGTTCAGTAGAAACACCAATTGTAAATGTACTAGGGACATTAATTCTGATGTTTTGTAGTGACAACGCACCCCTTAGATCTATATTGATAGTCATTGGCTTCAGTGAGATATATGCAAAATCTTGTATTAGTGGCCATACTAATGCGGCTCCACCATGCAATGTCTTTGACGCTTTTGGCCTCCCATCTGCAGTACGCTCAGTCCTACCATAAATTACCATAATTTGGTCGGGTGGGCATCTTTTGTATCTTTGAGCAAAAAACATTACACCTGCTACTAAAATTAAAATTACTGCAAAAATCATTATTGTTCCTATCATGCTTGCATCTACCATAGTCTCACCTATACGACTCAGGTAGTGCCCACTATTCAAGTCTATGTATCAGTGTCTATTTTCCGTCTTAGTTAAATTCTCTTTACAACTAAAACTTCTCCCATGATTTCTACTACCTCAATAAAATCATCAGTAGCTATTTCTGTATCATCATGTGACTTGGCATTATAAGTCCTAAGTGTTCCATTTACTTCGACGGATACTTGACCGACACCATCATGTGGGATTCTCAAATATACTTGTCCTTTTGATCCAATGGCTTCATCTAAGCTAGTAGTTCCATCCTGTTGAAGGGTGACAAATAACTCAAATAATTTACCTGTTCCTAGCATTGATATTCCGCCAGCAATCCCGCCAGCAAGGACGGCTATTGTATTTGATCCATCTGACTTCAGTGTGTACAGGCCAGCTAATCCGAAGAACATAAAAAAGGCCATTATTCCTTGAAATGTAAGAGCTTTGAACGATGCATCTGTACCAACATCGACATCAATTCCGAAAAGACCGTCAAATACATCAGTAGCGATTCCACCAACCATCAACAATACGAAATACAGGATGAAGAGTATTCCACCTACCAGTGCGCAGGCTGCAAAAAGTAGCTCCAACCCAGTTGCATCTCCAAGTCCAAATAGTGAGAAAATATTGAGGTCGTCTAGCAATCCCATACAACTTCCAAAATAATGAGGGATTTTACATGTTCGGCTGAATTATATTATTTCACAGTATTTTATGCTACTTTCCATTAGAACGAATCATCCCATAATATCTTTCTAAATTTAATATTGGACCGATGGATAATCCTACAATGATACAAGTCAGAATGATATTTGTATCGTGGGTTAAGAAATTTTCTAGGATAGAATAAATTAACAAACCAATAATGAATAGAAGAAGTGGGATTGCAACTCTTCTGAAGAAAATATGATAACCGCCCATTCTGTCGAAAGAAGGATTGGAAATTACTTTGTCAATTAATTCAGTGGAATCTTCTCTCTTCATCATCTATCCTCAAGAAACTAGCCATGCGATAAGACCAATGAAAGTCATCCCAACTGGTATTGTGTACCAAATAGCTTTGATTGCTCTGGGGGAATTATCCCTCAAAACTTTCTTACCAGTTACAGGATCAGTATCTAGAATTAATTTCTCAGCTTTATTGTATGCCTGAGAGAATTCAGATTCATGTCTTGCTAAGAAGATTAAGAAATAGATCCCTAAGGCGATTGTACCGCCACCTGACATTTGAATTAATTGACCGATGGTATCGGAAACTCCACTACTTAGAAGTGCATCTCCAAGCAATAATTGAGCTACTCCCATTAGAAACCATAGTAGAGAATCTTGTCTCGCCACATACATAAGAGATATTCGGTATTTTTGAACATGTTGATTTAATGATTGATTTGGAAGTTAGATATTTACGATATTTCCTCTCCAGTCTGAACTTGCCATAGTCTGGAGTAAAGGCCACCAGTTTTCAGTAATTCCTCATGGGTTCCAATTTCATTAATCCCGCCATCTTCCAGAACTGCAATTAAATCTGAATTTCTGACTGTTGATAATCTGTGTGCTATAATTATAGTAGTCCTATTTTTTGATATTAGATTAATTGAACGTTTTAGTGCGGCTTCTGTTTCATTGTCTACGTTACTAGTGGCCTCATCTAGAATTAAAATCGGCGAATCTTTCAGAATAGCTCTGGCTATAGCTATTCTCTGTCTTTGGCCACCTGATAATTTATGTCCATCTTCGCCGATATTAGTTTCCCAGCCATCGGGTAAATTATCAATAAAATTAGTGGCTTCTGCAATCCTTGCTGCCTCAATCAGTTGCATTTCAGTAGCATCTAAATTTCCATACATTATATTATCTCTAACGGATCCTGGAAAAAGTGTGGTTGTTTGACTGACCAAAGATATTGAACCTCTAATGGAATTTAGGGTCAAATCTCTAATATTTTCATTATCGAGTTTTATGAATCCTTTTGATGGTTCAATGAATCTTAGTAGTAATCTGATTAAGGTGGTCTTACCCGAACCTGTAGGGCCAACAAGGCCTATTGTTTGTCCTGAATTAATTTTCAGATTGATTTCTTTAAGGACTTCTTCTCGTCCTTTATAGGAAAAAGATATGTTTGAAAATTCAATATCACCCGATACAGATGCTAGAGAGTTTTTTCCTTCAATTATACTTACTTCGGTATCCAATAAGTCTAGAACTCTGGAAGTAGATGCCATAGCCCTTTGATAAAGGTCAAAAGTTTCCCCTAAACGAGTTAATGGCCATAGTAATCTCTGTGTAATAAAAACGATAACTGAATACTCTCCTAATCCGATTTTTCCTTCTAATGCATACCACCCACCAACTAGCATATTTGCAGTAAATGCAAATAATATAGCCATCCTAATTAATGGAATAAAGGATGCCGAAAGCCTGATTGCTTCTTTGTTAGCTTCACGGTAAATCTGCGAAGCTTTACTGACCCTATTTGCCTCTCTTTCTTCTGCTGTGAATGACTTGATGGTAGTTATTCCAGCTAAATTATTGTTTAGAATTGAGTTTAATTCTGCAACTTCCCTACGTACTTTTGAATAGCGAATACCTATTCTTCTCTGATAAAGGAATGATCCAGTAACAATTACTGGTATTGGAGTAATTCCCAATATAGCAACCTCAGGAGTGACCAGGAACATGATTGTACTAACTACAATTACAGTTGTGGCTACATGTAGTAAATCTGTGGCACCTTTATCTAAAAATCGCTCTAGTTGGTTGACATCGTCATTGAGAATTGACATTAATCTTCCAGTACTCTGCTCAGAAAACCATTGCATCTCTAAATCCTGGATGTGCCTATATGTTTGCATCCTTAATTCATGTTGAACTGTTTGCGCGAGATTGCGCCATAAAATATCATATAGATATTGAAATAGGGATTCTAAAACCCAAATAATGACTGTAAATATAGTCAAAATCAATAATTGGTCATATACATCGGGATATCCCATGCTGGCAAGAAATGATTTTTCTCCTTCTGCCACTACATCAATAGCCATTCCAATTAGTAACGGTGGTGCTAAATCCCATATCTTATTCAGAATTGAACATAATGTGGCTAGAATAACAGTTAATCTGTGTTTTCTAAGATGTGAAATTAAGCGAAATAAGGGGTGGCGTACTTCACTCACGAATTACCCAGTAGGAATGGTCTTTCAATGTATTTCAGTTGGAAATCATATGAAAAAGTATAAACCTGATATTCTAAATTGAGAAATTAGAATAATTGTAGGGTGAAGATCATGGAAAAAGAACCTTGGAGTAAGAGAAAAAAAATTATCGCCGTAGTCTCTGTTATTATTCTGACTCTTGCTCCGATAAGTTACCTATTGGTTGGTTCTATTGTTTATGGGCAAATTGCCGCTTCGGATCCGGCATGTGGATCTCATGATGAGAATGAGCCTGACAAATTTTGGGCTCATCATTATAATGGAACTAGAATTGAGAGTTTTGCGAGTGAGTCTTATTGGTTTAATGGTTCACAAAATGTCACAATTCAGGTTTCCGATGAAGATATCACACTGGATGCCTGGTGGAAAAAGGGAGAAGATGGGATGCCTGTAGTTATTCTTATTCATGGAATTAGATCTTGCAAGAGAAATCATGAAGTTTTAATTCCTGCATCTATGCTAGTAGATTCAGGATATAGTGTGTTAATTCCGACATTGAGGGATCATGGAGATTCTACTAGAGATGATGGTAGAGTAGATGGAGGAATAACCGAGTGGAAGGATGTAGTAGCTTCGTGGAACTGGGTCAACAGTACTCATGATATTCCTAAATCTGAAATCGGCGTATATGGAGGTTCCGCGGGAGCCGCTATAGCAGCATGGGCATTTCACAGAGAAAATGGAATTCAAGCCGCATTCATAGATTCAAGTTGGTATGATTTTGAGAGATTAATGAAAGAGGAGTTGGAGTTTTCGGGCCTACCTACATTTTTAGGTGGTGCAGGTGTAAGCTATGGGAGATTATTTACTGGAGTGGATTTGACAGAGAATCCACCTTCTGAAGCTGTTGCAAATGTTGGAGATAGGAATATTTTCATCTTAGGCAATATTCCAGATAACAGGATTAGAATTCATCATGCAACGGATTTATGGAATTCTGCCAATGCTTCTGTTAGTAGTGAAGGTTTCGTGGATGGTTGGTTTTCTAATGTAGTTCTTGAGGAAGCTGTTAATGACGGACCATATGATCATCTAGTAACTATGGTTGTTGAGCCGGATGAGTATAAAAATAGATTAGTGACCTTTTTCGATACTGCATTTATGATTGAAAGAAGTTAATAGCTCTCATTATTTCCGTATCTGAAAGCAATTAAGATTGCTGCAAAGGTTGCTATAATTCCAAAACCGGGCGTGAATACTCCACCTGTCGGCATTCCTGCCCAATCATCATAAAATATGATTTGGAAGTCTTTATTCCTGTAGTCATCATCATCAGAGCATGGATTAAGAAATTTTTCTGATTGAGTAACGGAATATGTATCATTGGATGAAAGTAGATTATTATTATCTGCGTCTGTCCAAACTAAATTCCATTGAAAGCACTCATCTACAGTAGTAAATGACTGTTGGCTAAGTCTCATTGAGGTAGCTGTAGAAATATTCCCTTCATCGTCTGTGTATACAATTTGTAGAATTATTTCATCCAAATTTACTTCTTCGGAATGTTCGTCACTAACTTCTCCTGACCAAGTTTTTGTATTCTCTGATTCTTCTTCAAACTCATTTACTAATCTTAACGTAATAGATGTCCTTGGATAATTTGGATTTACAGTGAATGTGAAATCTTCTGGATTTAGAAGCTCAATGCCACAAGAAATGAGGCCATTAATTTCTTCCAATTCAATAAATTGTATTTTTAGTGAATCTTTATCGCCTATAAGATTAACAGATATCTTCCAAGTACCATTATTGGCTGTTATTGTATGATTGTTATTGGATGAAAGTATATTCCAATTAGTCGACCAGGATGAATTCAAAGAATCTAGCACTGGCCCTTCTTCTCCACATTGTGGTTCGTCAATTTGGTCTTGATTATCATCAAAATCTTCCTCTTCTCCAACTTCAAATATGTTCTCAAACTGAAATATTTCATCTCTTGCATAATACCATGCTCCAGAATATTCATTTCCAGTTCTGTAGTTGATTCCCTCGGGACCTTGTAATGTAGTTTGATCTAGGGAGATATCTCCTGCAATTCGCATTAATATTCTAGAATATAGAGTCTCAGTATTGATGTCCTGGCCAATTGTCACCTCGAAACCTGAAGTATTGCCATTAGTATCTCCACCAATTTCATCGCCTTCCCCTTCGGATAACACTACCGACCAGGATTTCACTATCGTTTTTCCATCTTGTACTGGAAATAATTCAACTATATCACTTTCTACGAATGAGAAGAATGCGGTCTGATTCAAAGTATAACCATATTCACACTGAGTATTATTTGCATCGGTAACTTGAGGATTGAAATTTGTGGCATTAGAATCTGAGCAACCCTCTAATTCAGCCCAGTCTTCTACTCCATCATTATCTTCATCATAGTCACATGACCCATCATCATCTGTTGCAGATTCATTGAAATTATTAGATTGAGAGTCTGTACAACCTCGAATTTCGGATCTATCATAAATTCCATCTCCATCTGAATCATATATGCATGAACTATCATCTTTGGTTGCATTTGGGTTGTAGTTTGAAGCGTCGAAATATGTACATCCTAAAATGGGCTCTGGATTAGATGGATATCGGCAAGATCCATCATCAATATCTGCTGAGGGATTGAAATTCAATGCATCTGAATATGTACAACCTGAAATTTTCTCTACGGTAGATTCATAGAAACAAGAACCATCATCCAATACGGCTGATGAATTATAGTTTACAGCATCTGGATAGGTACAACCAGATTCATCTGATAAAATTTGATCTACATTTTCAGTTCCTGTACATCCGGCAAAAAAGCTAGATACAAATAGCAAGCTTAGAATAAGATTAATTCTCATACATTGCTGTGAAAAACAATTACATTTAGAATATTTTACTAAATGATGCTATCGGTCCATGATTCTGCCCAATTATCATAAATTCGGATATTAAATA
>CEOJ01027566.1_pt1 | contig 10507 bp, 18 predicted proteins | sample 530281 | NCBI WGS metagenome assembly CEOJ01 (sample SAMEA2619879, study PRJEB7988) | marine metagenome | isolation source: saline water (ENVO:00002010), including | reverse complement strand
TGTAAGTCGGGGCAATACTATTGCTTCGATGACAAAAAATGTAAACCTATTCCCAAAGGGATGAGGATAGGTTATGGTGGTATGTTAAGACCAGACAAAGAAGAGGAGACTAACGGTAAGAAGGATGGTAATGGTAACGGTAATGGTAATGGCTCTAACGGTAACGGGCATTCTGGTGGCAATGGTGGATCCAACGGAGGAGATGCTTGACAAACTGAGAAAATAAGTTAGAATAGTTTATGTAAGTTTTAATAATTCGTGACGAAGTACATTTTTGATGTTGATGGGACACTCACTCCCAGCAGACGAAAAATTGATCCTGACTTTCTAATTTTCTTCAACAGTTTTGCTCTTGCAAATGAAGTTTATCTGGTCACAGGTAGTGATAGAGAAAAAACTATAGAACAAATTACACACCTTCTTTACTGTAATTGTAAGAGGGTGTATAATTGTGCTGGCAATGATGTATATGAAGGAGATCTTCTAACATATAGAAACCCTTGGGAACTTCCAGAGGAAGCAAGAGAGTTTCTTACAGAGATACTTCATAACAGTACCTTCCCAGTAAGGACTGGAACACATATTGAAGAGAGGCCTGGGTGTGTTAATTTTAGTATCGTGGGTAGAGGTGCTACTCTAGTAGAGAGACAAGTATATTGTGATTGGGATGAGATTAAAAACGAGAGAAGAAAGATTGCTGCGAAGTTCAATGAGGAATTCCCTGATTTACATGCTTTTGTGGGTGGCCAGACAGGAGTAGATATCTCAAGTAAAGGTAGTGATAAGAGTCAGATTGTTAGAGACTTCATGGATGGTGATGTAGTCTTCTTTGGTGATAGAATGGATGATCACGGTAACGACAAACCTTTAGCTGATAAAATTTTAGAACATAAATTAGGTCAAGTAGTTGAAGTCAAGGATTGGAAAGATACATGGAGCAAACTACGATGAGTGAAGTAGAGTTTAGAAAACATAGAGTATTCAGAGAAACAGAGGATGTAATTTTCTATGACATTTCAGTGGAAGAGTCTAACGCTAGTGATCTTGTTGTTCATACTGGGGCAGCTGTATCTCCACCTAATGACGTGGTGGGTGCAAAAACATTCTACATCCACTACCACCAGACAGACTGTAATCGAGTTGTATCAGGGGAGAGGATGTTTGAATTAGTCAATCCAGAATGGAAACATCCATATCATATTGTGCATTTGGATGTACATAGTGGAGCACTAGTTATACCTCCTAACACCTACCACAGATCTGTCTCAGGAGAGGGTGGATCTGTAGTGATTAATCAGTCAACTAGAGATGATCTTTTCAGAGCAGAGACTGAGTTCAGACCTGTATCTGCTGCGGAAGACTTTACTCTTTACAATATTCTAAAGGATGAAAAACCTGTTATACATAGTGTGAAGAGATGAAGATTATGAAATGGCTGAAGGAGGAGTTTACGAAAACCCCTGGCTATATGAGGGTAAACCTTTCACTTCTGACGACATTGGCGATTTCTTCGGTTACGTCTACCTCATTACTAATAAGACAACAGGTAAGAAGTACATCGGCAGAAAATACTTTGTACAGAAACGAAAGCCCAAGGGAGGAAAGAGAAAGGTCACAAGCGAATCCGATTGGAAAAAGTATTACGGATCCTCCCCAGAGCTCAAAGCCGACGTATCCAAGTTCGGAAAGGAAAATTTCTCCAGAGAGATCATATCCTTACATAGAACCCTTGGAAAGACAAACTATGAGGAAACAAGACAACTCTTTCTAAATAACGTTTTGACTGAGGCTCTTGACAACGGAGAGCCTGCCTACTATAATTCTAATGTTCTAGGACGTTACTACAGGAAGGACTACTTCGATGCTTGACCCCTCATTCCAATCAGACCTCCATCAATTCACCAAAGAATATGAAGAGGAGAAGAGGACAAAAGATTATATCATCGACAGGTTGCATGACCTGTACGAAGAAGGAAGTTACGAAGAAGCTATAGCTTTTTATGATGAGTGGAGGGAAGAGATTGAATAGTTATCAACAGTGGAGACCACCTGTTCCTGATGTCATGCCGTATCTCCAAGAGGCGGCAGACATCATACAATCACATGAAATAAATTTAGATCAAGAGGGTATTCTTGATCTGCTTCAAATAAAATATAGATGGCCAGAACCATCTCTTGAAGTTATCAATCAGTGCCAGAAAAAATCAAATGGATTCTTTGATTCCAGAGGTTACATAATCTACGAAAGATGGAAGAGATTATTTGATCTGGGTTTCACTAGTCTTCTAAGTAACGTCATGGATCTGACATCAGATCTTCGATCTCTTGATGATAAATTATTTGAATACAAGGGATCAGAAACCAATGCTAATCTATACCTAAGTGCTGGAACTGTTTTTAACAGACCAAGTTTTGATCCGCACAATCATGATTATCATGTTATAGTGAAACCCATCTATGGCACTTGCACATGGAATATCAACGGACAGGCAAAAGAAGTAGGTCCATCAGATGTTCTCATCATACCAGAGGGAACCATGCACTCTGTAACAGCCAGTCCCGAACCTAGATTGTCACTTACTATTAACATGTCGGGATGATGGATGACTATATAAACTACTTGGTCAGTGTTGGTGCTGACAAGATTCCTCATTACCATGAAGGTGACTCTTTATTGTCTCATTGTATAAGAGTATCTGGTATGTTATACTCTTATGGGAGACCTATGTATGAGGTGAGAGCTGGATTATTTCACTCTGTTTATGGCACTGAATTTCAAATGTATCAAATCAATGCTACAAGAAATGAAATTTGTGATATAATTGGAGAGGATGCAGAACATATTGTAAATACGTTTTGCACTTTGACCGATAGAGTCAATACAATATTGTACGCTAGAGGTTTAAATGATCCAGAAAAAACATCGCTTAGGTGGTTGGAGTATTGTAACATTAGAGATCACGACCCCGAAGCCTCAATCCTAAAAGAGTTTGAACTCGTATTACAAATTGGAGACAATGATCAATCTAGACGAGAAGTACCACAGTTATCTTGAGTTAGGCAAAAGTCTAAAGATAGATGGTGTAAATGAAAAAGTCAGAGGTTATGGATATACCTGTGACGGTAATGACATAACTGGGTATTACTTGACAACTGAGAACTATAAGTTATACTACAATCTTAACGAACAGTTTCTTAAGTTGGAAGCACTCAGAGGACTATCTGAGTAACCATATACATACTATACATGAAATTATTTTTAGGGAAAAATGAATTTGTTGCCTGATGCAGAGTTATTCTTTTGGAATAACAAGTCAAAAAAATTAGTGAAGAAATCTGTACACTCATTGTTCGAGGGTAAAGATGTTCTTATTGTCTCTGTGTGCGGTGCTTTCACACCTCCATGTACAGAGATGGTCAAGGAGTATGAAAAACTTTATGATACTTTCATCAAAGAAACTGTTGTTGATGAGATCTATGTTCTTTCTATGAATGATTCATTTGTCATGGACAAGTGGTTCAAGGAAATGAAGATCAAGAAACTTAAGTATCTTCCAGATGGAAACGGAGCATACATTTTTAGACTTGCAAAACAAGGTGGAATGTCTGCAACTCAATGTTCTGTAAAGATGTATAATAAGGGTATGGGAGTGAGATCATGGCGTTGGGTCATGTTAGTTGAGAACAACTGTCAGATGGTTTACCTTGAGGAAGAGACACCAGACGGTGCTGGAACCAGAGACAACTTACCTAATGATCCATTTGAACTTACTCATGCAAGTCAGATGTTAGAGTTTTTAAAGAACAGAGATCAGATCGATCATATTAATGAGGTAAATGCTGGAACAGAATCTCTACAACATATGCCAGGATCAGAAGACCATCTACCCAAGTCACCAACCACTTAATGAAGGTAATTTCACTTAAATATTTGGAAGATCACTTTGAAGAGTTGGTCGATCGAGCGGGAGCTGGTGAGACCTTCTTAATTGATACGCCTGATGGTCAGGTAGCACTTGTTCCGCACAAGGATATTTTGAAACCGTGTATTGATGCAGGGACAGCACATGATATACAGCACCTTTGGGATCACGACGACGGTGCTTGACAAAAACTAAATCTCGGACTACAATAGTAACGTAAACCAAATCAGAAAATGTCCACTTTCATTTCTAAGTTCAAGAAAAATCTTGATGCGTTGGAGGCAGCAGTAGACGAAGAGTTTGCACTGGACTTCAAGTATCCAAAGATTTACAAAAAAGTTTTGAGGTACTACAAACAAGAAGGTTATGAGTTTAGCGAGGAGGATCCAAGTCAGGAGTATTCATTGCTCATGAGTCTGATTGCAGAAGATCTAGGAGTTTCAAAATGATTGACGTTCTACTACATAATGAACCTTATAGGTACATCAAAATGGAAGAACTGTTAGAGAACGGTGAACCCGATTATCGTATTCAGAAGTTCAGCAATTACTCAGGCAGATACAAGGACATGTATCTTTGTGATAACTACATGCAAATGGAAACTGCCATGGAGGATTTTGAATACACCAAATGGTTAGACCCTGCTGGTGTTCCATGTTATATTAAAGATGAAGTAAGCAAAGGTGACTGATCCATCCTTACCAGAAAAGGCGGCCAATCTTTCAAAGACCGCCTATGATATTGTAAAAGGTTTCGTCTTTGACGGAACCTTACTTGTTCCTGACGAGGTTAAAAAAGCACGAATAGATATATGTAGAGACTGTAATAGATTTGATCCAGAACGACACTTATGTAAAGAGTGTGGTTGTTTTTTAGTAAATAAGGTTAAGTTTTCTGCAGCACATTGCCCACTAAATCTTTGGTAACATAATGGACACCGAAATTAAATATGAATTTCATGACTTCATTGGAATTTTTGATAACGCAGTAGACCCACGCTTTTGCGATTTCCTTGTAGACTACATGGACAAAGCAGAGTTTGCAGATTTTAAAAGAAATTTTAGTCATGTAAAAGATAAACAAATATGTCTGGATGGATTCTCTCCTAGTGAGTGTGCCCAGTTGATGAAGTATGTTAATAATTGCCTGTACCATTACATTAATGAATATCCATACCTATCTAATTTCAGTTATGTAAGTTCTCTGTGTCTACTTCAAAAGACAGAACCACAACAAGGATATCATTTGTTCCATGCAGAGAATGTGAATTGGAATCTGGGTAATAGAACTATGGCATGGATGGTATATTTGAATGACGTAGAGGAAGGTGGAGAGACAGAATTTTTATATCAAAAGAGAAGAGAAAAACCAAAGAAAGGAACTATTCTTATCTGGCCTGGTGGATACACTCACTTGCACAGAGGCAATCCTCCTATGACTGATAAGTATATTGCTACTGGTTGGTGGCAAGGAAACATCGGACTACAACAAGTACATACCGCAGGGATGCTTGACAATCAATATAATGAAAGTTTAAATGCAGGCTGATGTCTAGTATCCATATATTATTTCCAACACCAGTTTATCAATCTGTCTTGGACTTCAGACCATCTGAAGTTAAATTTATGTTGGATTATATGAGAGATTGTGACTGGGCACCAGACACAGATATAGTTAACAGACCTAATGGCGAGACTACAAAATTAGAAGCAGATATATTATCTAAACCAGAGTTATTATTATTAGAAAATAAAATAGATGCTGAGGTTCATAAGTTTGCAAAATCTCTTCAACTTGATTTAAGTAAACATGGGTTGAAAAGAATCAATTCTTGGGGTAACCTACAAAGGAAGGGAAATTATATTGCAGAACATCGCCACAACAATACTCAGTTCGCTGGAGTGTTTTACTTACAGGTTCCAGAGGATAGTGGTGATATTGTTTTTACTACTAGAAATGCCACATGGATTACAAGTCACTGGGAACCATCCGTGACTGGGTATGATGATCTCAACAGTTTTGAAAGGAGATTTGAACCAGAAGAGTGTGGTCTGTTTATTTTCCCTGCTCATGTAGATCACTATGTAACTCCATCACTTTCTAGTGAGGAAAGATATAGTATCTCATTCAACTACAATCTCGATGGCAAGTTCTTCGGTGATTGTAATAACCATCTCACTATTGAAGTTAAATGATGACTCCAGAGGAGAAGGAACTCAGATCAATTTATAATTACTATAAAGATACCAAGATGGGTTTCTTCACTAAAGACGGATATGCTGCCGTTCCATGTGGAAAAAATGCAAGAATGATAGTTTATGAAGGAGAAGTCTTACATAAATGTCTCAACGATGACACCGCAAAAAATTGGATTGCACGACATAGGAAAAGGAGAAAATGACTAGAATTTTAGTAACTGGACACAATGGATTTATTGGCAAGGAAGTGTTCGCTTCTCTAAGAGAAGTTTTTGGATACACTGTTCAAGGTTTGGATAGACCAGATGACATCGGAGACTTTGTAGGTCCTTCTGGTATGTTTGCAGAACATTGGGATTGTATTATACACCTTGCAGCCTATGCTGCACTGAGAGATAGTGTGGATAACCCACAAAAGTTTTGGGATAATAATGTAGAAAAATCTAAACCTATCTTTGATTATTGCAGACAGAATAATGTAAGATTATTATATGCAAGTTCTGCTGGAGCAGAAGAATGGTGGAGAAATCCCTATGCTACTACAAAGAAAGCAAACGAACTCATGGCACCACCCAACAGTGTGGGTATGAGGTTCTTCAATGTATGGGCAGAGGAAGGAAGTAGAGATGATATGTTATATGAAATGTTGAAACAGGGGACTGCGAGATACTTAACAAGACATAAGAGAGATTGGATTCATGTCTTGGATGTGGTCAGAGCAATTCATTATTTGATCACCAGTACATATACAGGACCGATTGATATTGGAACTGGAGAGGCAACATCTGTATTAGATCTTGCCGAGTCTATGGGTATGAGTCATCTCCCTATTCAAGAGTGGACACCTAATGAACCTGATGAGTTATGTGCTGATGTAAGACCTATGATGGAGCTCGGTTGGTTTCCAACTGTAAACATTCTTGCACAAACCGCTAAGGTTTGATACAATAAATAAGATGAAGTTTATTTCAAACTTGTATGGATAAGAAGACAGCACTAGTATTGGGTGCAGGCGGCTTCATTGGAAGTCACATGGTAAAACGACTACGATCAGAAGGGTATTGGGTTCGTGGCGTTGATATTAAGTACCCCGATTTCTCTATGAGTGCTGCCGATGATTTTGTTCAAGGTGACCTCAGAGAAGTAGGACTTGTAGCACAAGTCTTAGATGTAAATGGAGATTCTTTTGATGAGATCTACCAGTTTGCTGCCGACATGGGTGGTGCTGGATACATCTTTACAGATGAACACTCTGCTGACATCATGCACAACTCAGCAACTATTAATTTGAATGTTCTGAACGAACAAGTTCAACTTAATAGGTTACTCGGTACAAACAAAACTAAGATCTTCTATTCTAGTTCTGCTTGTATGTACCCAGAACATAATCAATTAGATCCTGACAACCCTGATTGCCGTGAAAATTCCGCCTACCCAGCAAATCCAGATTCAGAATACGGATGGGAAAAACTCTTTTCGGAGAGACTATATTTTGCCTATGCTCGCAACTATGACCTTGACGTTTCTGTGGCTCGCTATCACAACATTTTTGGTCCTGAAGGGACTTGGGATGGCGGAAAAGAAAAAGCCCCTGCAGCAATCTGTAGGAAGGTCGCATCTCTACCAGAAACAGGAGGCACCATTGAGGTGTGGGGAGACGGTTTGCAAACTAGATCGTTCCTTTACATTGACGAGTGTATCGAAGCAACTCGTAGGTTGATTGATTCTGACTTTGAAGGACCTGTAAACATTGGTTCTGAAGAGATGGTCACTATCAATGAGTTGGTAGAGACTGCTGCTAAGGTATCTGGAAAGGTTGTAAAGAAAGCACACAAACTTGATGCACCTCTAGGTGTTCGTGGACGTAACTCCAACAACGATCTCATTCGTGAGAAACTTGGATGGGATTATTCACAGACTCTTGAAGAGGGTATCGCCAAGACTTATGCTTGGATCTCTGAACAAATTAAATCTCGCCAACATGGCGTAGTTGATATTACATCAAAGGAACTAGAACATGCGAAAAGTAACTAAGAAGAACATCAAACTTGATAAGGATGCAATCCGTAGTCTAGATGTTTCTCATCTTGCAGAACAATCACTCAACCCAAATGACTGGCTTTCTGCTGGTCAGAGTGAATACAGATTGTATTCTTGGTTATCCACACAGTTTAATGACTCTATTATCTTAGATGTTGGTACAAGGACAGGTGGATCTGCCCTTGCACTTTCATACAATGATAAAAATAAAGTTATTAGTTATGATCTAGTTGAGCAAGGTGCAACAGAGGGAATCAAGAAAGATAATATTGAGTTCAAGATTCAAGACTTTAGAACTGATGACTTGAATTGGGATCATGTTTCTATTATAATGATTGACGTTGACCCTCATGATGGGACAGCAGAGGAAGAGATGTTTGAATACCTAGAAGAGAAAGGATGGTCTGGTATCGTTCTTCTCGATGATATCGGTCCTCAATGGCCTGAGATCGAAGACTTCTGGAACAGAATCACATTCCCTAAAATTAATGTTACTGAGGTTGGACATATGAGTGGTACTGGTCTTGTCAATTTTGATGAGAAACATTCCGTCGCTTGGCTTTGATGGAGGTTATCATTACAAAAATGGATTATGAAGACATGTATTACGAGCAAAGAGCTCGTAAGATATTGGTGCTAGGATCTGGTGGTCAAGTTGGAGCATATCTGACTGACTACCTTAATCGTATGGGGAATGAAGTCCTTGAGTTTGATATCACTAATGGTAGTGAACAGGACATGACAGTCATTCCAAATGGTGAACTTGAAGCCAAAATTTATATGGCAGATTTTGTGTACTTCCTTGCCTTTGATGTAGGGGGATCACACTATCTTAAAAAGTATCAACATACTTTTCAGTTCATAGATAATAATACAAGACTGATGGCAAATGCTTTTGGTCTGCTTGAGAAACATAAGAAACCATTTGTATTCGCATCATCACAGATGAGTAATATGTCTTACTCTCCCTATGGTGTATTGAAAAGAGTTGGTGAACTTTATACCAAGTCTCTTGGTGGATTGATCGTCAAGTTCTGGAATGTGTATGGTATTGAGAAAGACATGGACAAAGCACATGTCATTACAGATTTCATCCGTAAAGGGTTTGAATCTGGTGATATAGATATGATGACAGACGGAACTGAAGCAAGAGAGTTTCTTTATGCAGAAGACTGTTGTGAAGCGTTGGAGACTGTTATGGAAACATACCATGATCTCCGTTCAGACGATGAACTTCATATTACTACTGGTGTTTATACAACTGTGTTGGAGATTGCGTCAGAAATTAAGTCATTATTTTCTGGTATTGGGAAGGAGATCACGGTTACGCCTGCACAATCGAAGGATGAAGTGCAGAAGGATGCTAGGAATGTACCTGACCCATTCATAAAGAAATTTTGGCAACCTAGAACATCTGTTAAAGAAGGTTTGAAAAAAGTATTTGAGGAGATGAGAAAGGATTATGAATAAGTATGATGCCGAGGCAGCAGCACTAAAAGAGGCAGTTGAAAAGGCGAAGAAGAGTCCTACAGGAATTGATTTTCCTGTCCTAGGACCTGATTCTAAATTTCCTATCAATCTTTATTGTAATGATTCATTAGAACCATCTACTTCGGCAAACAATAGGTCGGTATATACTAGATGGATTCGTAATGGCACTGGACTTGTGAACCTCTATGTAAATGGAGAAGCACTAAAAGTCTTAGAGGACAACAGTGATAAACCAAAGTTCATTTGGTTGTTGGAATCTAGGGAAATTATTCCAGACCAATATAAATTTATCGAGGAGAACTATGATTTTGTTGCTAGTCGTGTCGATGGCATTTTTACTTGCGATCAGAGACTCACGCATGAGGCTGGTCCTGACGGTAAATTTCTTTATTGTATCTCTAATGCTGCTCCTTGGGTCATGGATAGGGATGTATACCGCAAGTCAAAACTTGTCTCAATGGTCGCATCTAACAAAGGATATACTGTGGGACATCAACGCCGTCTCAAAGTCGTAGAAGCATACTATAAAAAACAAGGTGGTGATGATTTATTTGGTTGGGGATTACATCAAGAGTTACCACTCAAAGAAAAGTCAAAAGCATTGAGAGATTATATGTTCTCCTTTGCAGTGGAGAACGCAAACTATCCAACTTACTTTACTGAGAAGTTGACAGATTGCTTTGCGTGTGGAACTATTCCAGTGTATTATGGTACTGCTGGAGTTGCCCAATACTTCAATCCAGAAGGTATCATTTTCTTAGATGAGAAAAAGCCTTGGGAAAATATTCCTTGGGATAAACTCACACCTGAGTATTATGAATCCAAGAAAGATGTAATACAAGAAAACTTTGAGAT